>Ga0209536_100000080_pt1 | contig 133832 bp, 118 predicted proteins | sample DeeMarSeWOR28_12_FD_187461 | JGI IMG/M metagenome (GOLD analysis project Ga0209536, IMG submission 187461) | Marine sediment microbial communities from White Oak River estuary, North Carolina - WOR-2-8_12 (SPAdes) (version 2) | ecosystem: Environmental > Aquatic > Marine > Intertidal zone >...
AAAAATCCCATGCTGAGAGAGCTTAGCTTAGAGGAGCGTTCCGCTCTGCTGTGACGCTAAGTGTTAGGTTACGTGGGAAACACCCGCCCGCGATAAATCGAGAATTTTTTCAGATTAGGTTTTTAAGTTGAGCGCTTACAATAAAAGCTAGGAAAATCACGACCAAGTTGGGAATTGCATTTTGGACTTAGAAAGAAAGATTGAGTTGATCTGCAGACCTCCTACAGAGGAAATACTAACACCGAGAGATTTGAGGCAACTCTTAGAAACGGAAGAACATCCCGTAGCCTATAATGGTTGGGAACCTTCTGGTTTGGCACATTTGGGAACTGGTGTAATCTGCGCTTATAAGATGAAAGATTTTACTGAGGCAGGTTTGCGATTCAAAGCATTCTTAGCCACTTGGCACGGGTGGCTTAATAATAAACTTGGTGGTGATCTTGCATTAATAAGGAAAGCTGCTGATCTTTTCCGTCATTCATGGATAGCGCTTGGAGTATCTCCAGAAAAGGTGGAGTTCATCTATTCGGACAAGCTCTACGAAGACTTAGATTATTGGGCTAAGACCGTTAGGATAGCTAAAAACTTGACCATAGCTAGAACAAGACGGACTCTAGAAATTGCTGGTAGAAAGGAAACAGATGCTCGCTACGTTTCCGATTTCCTGTACACACCAATGCAAGTCGCTGATATTTTCCAGATGAACGTAAAAATCTGCCAACTAGGTCTTGACCAGCGGAAAGCCAACGTTGTCGCTAGAGAAATTGGTGAAAAACTTGGATACTGGAAACCTGTCTGCATTCACCATCACCTGTTGCAGGGATTAGAGAAACCTGCTATCTGGCCAATTCCTGAGGGGCAGGAGAAAGAGGCAGTGGCATCAGCGAAAATGTCCAAAAGCAAGCCAGAAACCTGCATATTCATTTATGATAAACCCTCTGAGATAAAGGAGAAGATGAAGAGAGCCTTCTGTCCAGAAAAGACCGTTGATTTTAACCCCATCATAGATATCTGCAAACATATAATCTTCAGAGAAAAGCCAGTTTTTAGCATCGAGCGACCAGCTAAATTCGGTGGCACAATCGATTTCCAAAGCTTCAGCGAACTGGAAAAGGCTTACGCAGAGGGCAAACTGCATCCGCAAGACCTCAAGAACGGAGTAGCAGAAGAACTCGCTTCGATTCTTGAGCCCGTGCGAAGTTACTTCGAGAACAAACGTGAAGCACGAGAATGCTTGGAAGCAATTCGGAAGGTTAAAACAACAAGGTAAATCTCTTTGTCAACGCAGCTTAAAGAAAAAGAGGAAAAAATCCATAAAATCCTTGAAAAATTGGCAGAAGAATGTGCAAAAGGCAAACCGGTTGTAGTTGAAGGAAAAAAGGACGTTGACACCCTTTTTGCATTAGGTGTATGTGGTAAATTTCTAACGGTTAAGACTGGTGGAAAATCTTTTTTGGATGTAGTTTCCGAAATTGAAAAGATGGGCGTACCCGAAGTCATTCTCTTTTTGGATTTTGACAGGCGCGGAAGAGAAGGAACAAAACACCTCAAACAAAGCCTTGAAAGGGCAAAAATAAAACCTAACACCAAGTTATGGCGTTCTCTCTCGAATTTAGCTGGGAGAGAAATCCAATGCATAGAAAGCTTGACTGCTTACTTGCATACACTTGGCCGAAAGATTGGCAAAGCAGCTTACGATAAGACAACATAATAAGCAACAATTCACAATTTGCAAGTCAGAATAGTATCTTCGGAAGTAAATTCTTACTAGAAATATTTTTGGAAGATTTGGCGGATTTTATGGGGATCTTTTATCACATGAACGTCTTCCATGAGTTCTAGTTTTTTGACTTGCTCCGCTTCTTCCTTTCTAACTCGCAATTTCATCTCTTTGCCATTTGGAAGTCTAGTGAAAACAGTGCCTTTCTCATAGTCTGTTGGTGCAATATATACCGGCACAAACGCCTTTAGACTCATTATAGCCGCGTTGGTGAGCATAGTATCGCCTATGCTATTCACGATTTTTGCCACCGTATTTGACGTGCTAGGAGCAATTAAAAGAAAATCGTACTTGCCCATCTGCATCCATGCTGCAAGAAAAGGGGCGTTAGAGTTAATTTCAACTCGGACTTTGTCGAAACTGCTTCTAAGGTCTTCTTCAAGTCGATAATATTTCAAAACCTGCTCTCCAGCTTTGGAAAGAAAAACCTGAATCTCCACTGTTTCCACATATTCCTGCTGGATTTTTTTCATCTCTTCTATGAAATCACCGATTTTGTCTCCTGCGCCTGTAATGCCCCATGCTACTTTCCGTTTCTTCGCTTTTTTTGGAATTATTTTCCACCCTCCTGTCTATAATTTTTTAAAAACAAACCAAACTTCTTCACTGTTTTTCTCAAACTCCTGAAACCCTCCTCATCTAGCCTAACTCCTTCCAATGTATCTCTGGACCAAAAAGTAGCACCCAAATTCGCACCAAAAAACCCACCACCCACAGGAATCATCCCCTGTATAATGTAAAATGCGTGAATCTGCATAAGCGCGAACTCTTGACCACCAGCCCTGTCTCCACCCACCACCACACCCATGCCAACTTTACCCTTGAAAAAGTTTTTTTCTGCAGCAACGGCTGCGCGCATCCTATCCATAACTGCTTTGATTTGCGCGCTAACGCCACCATTATATACTGGTGAAGCAAAAATAATTCCCTGTGCCTCAGTAAACAATGCATAAAGCTCTTGAACATCATCCTGAATAACGCAATATTTGTCCTTGAGACAATAATCACAATGCGAACAATAATCCACCCATTTATCCCTAACAGTCCAAAAACTTGTTTCAAAACCCTGCTCTTCAAGCAATCGCAATGCTTCCTTCAAAACATATTCAGTGGCTTGCTTCCTTGGGCTGCCGCATACGCCAACAATTTTCATGACTCATCAAAACTCAATACTCACATGTGCAGATTAAACTTTCTCAAACTGTCAATTCTAATCAATAGTTTGTTGGACAACTCCGATTTCTTGCATCTACAGTTTTCAAGCAAAACTAAGATTTGAAAATGAAAATGCTTTTTATTCTGCTTCGTAGAAATCTTGCGGCTTCGGTGGGGTTGCTGCTAAACCTCTCCGTTCGCGAATCTCCTTCATTATTTCAGGTTGCATTTGCTCCGGGACGGGTGACCAACGGCTGAACTGTGTAGCCCAGAAAGCCCTTCCCTGAGTTGATGACCGCAACTCGTCTGCAATTCCGAAGGATTCTGAAACTGGCATCTCAGCCTTGACAATTACCATTTCATCTTCATTCGTCATGTCTAGAATTTTGCCGCGCCTCTTTTGCACTAAAGCTAAAACAGGACTAACAAAATTATTTGGAACCTTGCATTCAAAGCTTATCAAAGGCTCCAATAGCTTAGGTTCGCTTAATAAGAATGCACACCAAATGGGACGCCAAGTCATAGGTAAAATTTGTGCTGGACCTCGATGAACTGGGTCTTCGTGAACCAAAATGTCCTCCAAGTTAACTTTCAATCCGTAGGCAGGTTCCTTGGCCAAGACTGATGTATGCACTGCTTCTCTAAAACCAGATTTTATATGGTCTAATACTTCATCAACGTACTGTCTTCCCTTTATCCTATTAACTAAGATGTTGTTCTCTTCGATAGCTATGACGTTTCGTGCATCGTCAGTCGGCCAGCCTAAGGCTTTAAGGGTCTTCTGTCGTTCTTCACGAGTCTGCATTTCAGTAATTTTTTCTTCTTTTATTGCCTCAATAATCTCATTGGGTAATTTTTCCATGGTTATCCAAAGTTTGCTGTGCTTGTTAGGGCTCTTGCCCATTACTGGACGACCGCTGTAATCATGGCTGATAGTTTCACGGTAAATAACAATAGGCTTGCTGAGTTTCGCTTTTAATCCTGCCTCTTGCATTCGGTATGCAGTAATCTCAAGGTGGAGTTCACCCATACCACTCAATAGGAACTCTCCACTTTCCTTGTTCATCTTGAAATGCAAGTTTGGATCTTCAGTTGTTAACTTATGCATAACCTTGTCGAAAAGTGGAAGGTCTTTAACATCTTCAGGTTCAACAGCCACTGTGACAACTGGGTCAGAAACATACTTTAGGCCTTCAAAAGGTTGTGTTTCCACTTCTTCTTCGGCTACTGTCTCTCCAACATGAAGTGATGGCAATCCTGAAATTGCTGCGATATTTCCTGCAGGCACTTGATCCACTATGACTCTATCAGTTGCCATGCTCATGTAAACTTGTTGAATAGTGCCTTTTTGATGACTGTTAACAAGCTGTACCGTCTTCCCTTTCCTAACTGAACCACTAAATACGCGGCCAATTGCTACAGTGCCGCTGTGAGGGTCAACCTCAATCGTTGAAATACACATCAGAAGTGGACCCTTTGGGTCTACATTCGACATCCCTTTTCCTGTAACGCTTTCTGCGTCTCCTGGCCAAATCTGGCTTTGCCTGTAAGGTTGCGCCTTGAAAGGGTTAGGAAGATGTTCACAAAACATGTCTAATATAGGCTCGGGTAGAGGCGCTTTCTTGCTTAACGCGTCAACTTTTTTCCCTACATTTTCGGGCGCACCAGTGTACGCGTTAATAATGTCTTTGAAAGAGATTCCTTTTGCCTTCATATGTGGCAGGTTTAATCCCCATTTGTGAAGGGCTGAGCCGAAAGCCACTCGGCCGTCTTCGACTTTGACTTGCCAATCTTTCTTATGTTCCTTAGGAGCATATTTTTCTATGAGTGTATTTATCCTGACTATGATTTTTGCAAATTTTCGTTGGACCTCTTCGGGAGTCAATTTTATTTCTTTTATGAGCCTGTCAACCTTGTTGATGAATAAGATAGGTTTTACACGTTCTCGAAGGGCTTGCATCAGAACGGTTTCTGTTTGAGTCATGGGGCCTTCAACTGCGTCAACAACTACTAGGGCTCCATCGACTGCTCTGAGACTTCTGGTTACTGCTCCGCTAAAGTCTATGTGTCCTGGAGTATCGATTAGATTAATCAGGAAGTCTTTGTCTTGAAAGGTGTGAGCTAAGCTGACGTTTGAGGCGAAAACGGTCATTTGCCGTTTCTGTTCGAGATCCCACGAGTCTAGAAATAGTTTTTGCCCTGCTGTTTGTCTACTAATTATGCCGGCAGCTGCTAGAAGACTGTCTGAAAGGGTCGTTTTTCCGTGGTCTACGTGAGCGATTATGCTTGTGTTTCTGATGATTGCTGGATCATTCATCAGTTTTACTATTTCATCAACTTGTTTGTAACGGGCCATAATTACACATTCTCCAATTTCATCAAACTCGTAATCAGCTAATCTTTTGACGTGAAATATGTTAATCGAAGCATTTTCTACTCTCTCTGAAGTAGTTAAGCTACATGGAAATAAAAACTGTCTCCTATTAACTTTATGGCAACCATTTGCGGAATATTTGATTGAAATAAGGCTTCTATCTGATTAGAATTGCGCTATGCATCCAACTGTTTATTGTTTTTTGTGCTTTCAAAAGATAGAGTGGTTTGTGTGTCACTTCTGAGAAGTGATTCGATGAGGGCTTTCTCGTCTACTTCTGCACGGGTCCTCCAGTCTAAGTATAATAGGTCATTGTCGTCTTGATGTAAGTAACCATATCGAATATACTTGTCAAGGTTTAGACCAACTTTCCAGCCTGGAAGTTTTTCACTCAGTAACTTTTCCACTTCTTTGCGTTGTGCTTGTCCCTTCTTGCTGATTATGTGAGCGATAGTCACAGCTAACCCAGCCAAGTCGTCAATTCTCCATCCAATCATTTTTGTCTCTTTCGGAGTTAAATCGCCCCTCAACGTGACATAGAAACGGGCTGTGTCAAGTTCTTCAATCGATGGTTTTTTGGTTGGCTTTTTTGCTCCTTCAAAAACAGTCTTAACTTGCATATCTAGTGATTTTAAATAATTGTCAAGGATCCCAAGAACCTTAGGGTAGTCTACGCCTAATGCCTTGCGCAGTTCCCAACCTTTAACGCCTGGTTTTTTATGTCGCCTATAAAACAACATATGCGTTGCTCTCTTCATTTTGCTAGCATATATGCCTCTAGTTTTTTTTCTCAATCTAACTCACCTCTCTTCCACTTCTCCCAATTCTCATATGTCACAGAAATTGGGATCGAAATTGACTGCTGCGTGAGAATGTCTTTATGGGATTTTTTAAAGGGTTTAATAAAAATCTCCTCTTCCAACGGGTGAATCTCCAGAGTTGCATAGCCGTAAGTTAGCAAAAAACTTGTCAAATAAGCTCTTTCCACAGTTTCCTCGTAGGTAGTTGCACCGATGAAATCCCAGTAGAGAAGCTTTCCATCTTTTCCATTTTTATCTGCTTTCTTTTTTAGCTCTTTCCAGTAGTTGTTCAGTTCATCGGAAAAGAATTGCTTTTGGAGAACCCGGCTCTTTACTAACTCTTCTCTGTTGGTAATTCCAATTGCTACTTCTTGAACGTCGAGGTCTTGCCATCTTTCCATAATCGGTACCAGATTATTCCAATACCGCATAGCTGCAGCTATAATAGTCATGCTAAGCTGTTCAAGCTCAATAAGCGGGCGCCAAGCTTTAAGGAACACATTCAACAATTCGTTTTTATTTACATTAGAAATTTTTTCTTCAAGAAGAAAAGGGTCAGTGTAAAGCGATGTTGAGCAGTGCTTAACCCATTCGCTTTGAAGCTTGATAACTGAAGCTAGGTGGTGAATAGCCTCCGAATCCAAGTTTAATTCGTTGGTTTCTTCCCAATTGGGAAAATACTCTTTAACTACTCTAATTAAGTCATCAACCTCAAGAAGAAATGGGTCTACTGTGCGATTTTCTACCGCTGCACACATCTCTATAATGCGCTGTAGTTTTTCTTTACCTAATCGTTTGTGGTCTTTTCTAGACTGCACTAGACAACCTCTCGAACTACTGATTTGCCTTCTACGTTTTGCACCGTAACTATGTTTACTTCCTTCTGGGCGAAAGTAATCTGGCTGGGTGTAATAACAATATATTGCGCGGAGTAATCTTTCATCATAGATAGGAGTATGCGAGCAATCAGTTCTCTGTTATTTGGATCCATATGAATGTCATATTCATCCACAGCTCTGAATGGTGAACGCACATGATGCTGCAACGCTAGCAAGAAACTCATGGTCGCTGTGGTTCTTTCACCGCCACTTTGAGTGTAAGCATCCAATGCCACAGGTTTTCCCCCCTTAAAGCCCACAAGAATCTCTAACCCTGCGTTTTCTATATCATGACAATTCGCAAGACGCACTTCCCCCGTCGCTAAAGTCTGACCCATAATCTTCTGGTATTCAAGGTTAATGCGTTCCAACAAACGTTGCATCACAGTACGCCATGCTTGCATCCTGGTTTTGACTTCTTCAAGAGTTTTCTCGCGGTTTTCCGCCACCACCTGTGCCTTCTCTTTAAGCTCCAAATAAAGCGAAGAATAAGATTCATACATTCGCTCTATATCCTCTGAGACATCAGCAAGAGCAGCTAAATGGCCATCAGTAACTCGGATTTCATCAAGAATCTCATCAGCACTTTTAATTATGGCGATTCGTGCTCCAGTATCTTCTGCTCTAGCGGCAGCTTCACCAAGGTTGGCTTTAGCATCTTTAATTGCGGTTTCAACTCTTCTTAGGTCTTTTTTAACGTTTTGTTTGCGATACTGTAACAATGCTATTTTGACACGGTTTTCCAGAACGTAATTATTAACTTTGTCAGCTGCGTCTTCTACACTCTGCATTTTAGTTTGGCTTTCTATCACTTTGTCCTTTATTTTTTCTAGGTTATGCCGAGAGTTATCCAGTAACTCATATAGATTTTCTCTTTTGAATAGCTTAAGCTGATTTGTATTTTCCTGTGTTTCAGGATCTATCGAGGAGATTTCTTTAAGCAATTGTTGAGCCATAAGGACAGTGTTTTCATTTTCAGCAATTCCGCGTTCGAGGCTGAATCGCTCATCAAGAATAATTTTCATTGTCCCTTTCAGGGCTTCCTGCTGATTCTGTTGATCTGCAAGTTGCCCCTCCGATATTTTTGCTTCTTCTTCTATTCGGTTTAAGTGGCTTTTCTTCTTTTCATTGTCAGCTTGTAATCCTTTAAGAAATCTTTCTCGGCGTTCCACTTCCGCCCACGCAAGTTCCCGGGCTAGGAATCGACGCTTAGTTTGCATCTGCTTTTTTTCTTGGTACTTCGCGTATTGTTCACGCCAATAGTTAAGCGTCTGCTCCGCGGACTCAAGCAACTTGCTCACAGATTCCTCTTGGCTGAGGATACGGACTAGCTTGCGCTGAGCTTCAAGCACATTCTCGCGGAAAGGCTGTAAACCCACCGCTGCTTCTACCATGCGCAGTTTTTCTATGTTTGAAAGAACTGAGAACCGTTCCACCATGTTCTGGTGCATTATGATGAGCATGTTATCGGGATCAACCCCAAACTTGGTTAGAAGACGCTCAACATCTTGCTTATTAGCTGCTCGATTTTCGAGCTCAAACCAGTACTTGCCATCTTTACGTAAGACACGAGTGAGAAAAATTTGGTCCTTGTTGAATTTTCTAACTGGACGTTTTCCGCCTCGTTTGCGATTATCCAAAATAAGAGTAACCCGTGCTTTATCCTTTCCCCAGCGTATTAAATCACTTAGCTTTCTTGAGCGTTCTGTATAGGACTGACCCAAACCAACTGAAATGGCTAGCAATAGCGAAGATTTTCCTGCGCCGTTAGGTCCTCCGATAACGTTGACGCCGGGCATAAAGGGTACCCTCGCATACTCGTAACTCATAAAGTTCTCCAAGATTACTTCTTGTATTAACATTGCAGATTTTTTGCCTCTAACTAAGCGTGCGTTAATAGGTGAAAATTCTATTATTTAACCAAATTGTACAGTTTTGGGACAAATAGTATATTTTTTCATTTCCGTTTACTGAAGAGTTTTGTCCCATCCATGTCACATACGAAGTGAAACCCTGACTCAATGAGCGTTCTAGCTTCGTCGATTGTGGTTGCAACTGCTGAATGGTATTCTTCTTCGCTCCGGAAGTCTGCAAGGTGCATATAGATTTGAGTGTTTTTTATGTTTTTGTGACCCAAAACGTGGGCAACCCATAGAACGTCTTTGGTCTTTGCAAACTCCATAGTCGCTTTCCAGTGTCGGAAACTGTGAAGGTGAATTCTTTTTAAGCGAGGATTCTGCAACCTGTTTGCAACCTTTCTTCTAAGACTTAGAAGCATCGACCTATGGCTTGCTGGATTGGGGTTGAAAATGTACGGTTTGTATTTCTTGTCTAACGCTTTCAGCATTGCTATTGCTTTAGGTGAGACTTTAAGGATTCTACTTTTAGAGCCCTTTTCAGGATTATTTATGGATATCGTGTTTTTTTCTGTGTCTATATCTATCCAGCGAAGGTGGGCTATTTCTCCTGACCTTGCGCCTGTCTCTTTTGCTACTTGTAGAAATGTGGCAGTTGTTTTTCCAGCAGCGGAGATTAAAGCGTCCAGTTCCGACTCCAAGGGCACAAAAGGCTGTTTTGGTGCGTAATGCGTTCTTATGGGTTCCCATTGTATCTTGAAGACTCGACAGTAACTTCTGTAGGCTCCGACCAACCTATACTTTTTGGCAATGGTAAAGCGTTCTGTTGCCAGAATTGTTTCAACGCTGTCAGGCCTGTCAAGGCTTGCTCCCATTTTTAGAAGCTGATTCAGAAGAAATATTCGAACTTCGATTGTTTTTTCTTTCAACCCGCGCTTTTTCAGTTTCCATGCGTATTCCACGAGCTTTCCTTTTCCTCCCGCAACCGTCTTTGTTTCGGTTGTGGTGTCCAAGTTTTTCGCGTCCTTTTGAGCGCATACTGTGTAAGGATCATAATGCACGTGTTGGTTTGTATCGTGTGATGTTGGATGCGAATAAGGGTATGATGTCGTTCTACTCGGGTGAGTCATCTGTTGACAAGTATAGGGATATCACTGTTAATTGGGACTTGAGTAAGCTGGATAAGCTAGCTGAGTTAGAAGCTAAAGAAGCTAAAGGGAAAAGCGAAACCGTTTAACAAAAAGCATTCTTTTTTCAACCTCGCTATATGGCTCTTACGTTTTTGGGGTTGTTTTTTGGGATTGAGAAGTGTAAATGATTAAAAATCATGGAATGAAAGAGTAGGAAGCGAAAAGAAACACGATCTTTATCACATTACTTTTTTCCAGAGTAAGACCGCTAATATTGCTGCAAGTAATATTATGGTTGCTGCTATGAACCCGTAGAGAAGCAACGGGGGATCTGGTGATGGAGGGGCTGGTGATTTTGGGGGTTGAACGGTTGGAGTTGATGTAGGAGAAGGAGATTCAGTTGGTGTAGGTTGTGGGTTCATTGTTGGTAAGGGTGTAGGAGTTGGAGTAGGAGTAGCTGTGGGTCTCGGTGTGGGAGTTGGGGCAGGGGTCGGAGAAGGGGATTCTAGGATAATCGTGTCTGAGTAGGCGGAACTTGTTAATCCGGCGTTGTCCCTAATCTGGTAGTAGACGACTTTAAGTCCGTTACCCGAGGTTAACGTCCAAGACTTAGTTGGAGTGGGAGTCTCCCAGGTTTCAGTATCCCAAACGCCATCATTGCTATATCGAACCCAACTTATACCGTTGGCATCGTCATAGGCTAGTGATAATATCGCCAAGGTTGAAGTAGTGTAATTTTCGTCATTATTAATTATGATTGATCCTGAAGGGGTTGTCTGGTCTAGAATGATATCATCTGAATAAGTGCTTGATATTAGTCCTGCACCATCTTTAAATTGTGCATAAATAGTTTTCAGTCCCTCCACAGCCGACAGTGTCCAAGATTTGGTTGGAACAAAGGTTTCCCATGGTTCGGTGTCAAATACGCCGTCATCTGATAAACACATTTGAACAACACCGGAAGTAGTGTCAATAGTTGAAAATGTTAACGTAAGATTGTTTGAAGTTGTATAGTTAAGGTTGTCATTAATAATGACAGAGCCAACAGGACTAGTCTTATCCATTTTTGTCGTTCGGGTTCTTACTGTTTCAACGTTGCCTGCTGAATCAGTTGATTTGTAATAAATTATTGTGCTTCCTTCTTGGGTGATTAAGAATGGTGTTGTATATTCTACCCAAGCGGAGTTATCAAAACTATATGTGATTGTGTCTATGCTTGAGATGCTATCCGTTGCGGACAGACTTACCGTAACATCTGACAAGACCCAATCATTATTTCCCATGCTACCTTCAAGATTGATATTCGTGATTGGAGGAGAAAGATCTACTATGACGTTGTCGAAATCAGAAATAGGTTCTGTGTTGCCAGCAGAGTTAACTCCACGCGTTTCTATTGTATGGAATCCCTCAGAAAGATTGGGAGTAGAAAAAAAGAACTCTTCTATAGCCTCATCAAAAGCGCCATCTTCAGCAACTGCATTTTGCCAAGCACCGCCATCGACCCTAAATTCGACAGTAGAAATGGTATTAATTGTTATATCCCTGCCAGATCCTCTTGGGTTGCTGTTAGGATATGGAGTCTCTGAGACGAACCCCGAGTAATTAAGGACTGATTTGCTAGTAACTTCAGGAAAAAACGGGTGTAATGTGCTATCAGGAAAAGTATCAACAATGTCCTGCAGACCATCATTATCTGAATCTCGCCAACCAAGTTGCTGCTTTGAATTAGTGCACAGCCACCAAGTCCTCTTTTCCATCATACACCCTGAACCTTCAAGGTCCTGAATCCCAAGATAACCTCTTGTTTCAGTAACGCCGTTGTATTCGTCGGTTGCATGAAATATGTGACAGGCTTCATGCGCCGTTACATAGTCCATATTGTTTATTCCATAAGCGCCAATGTCATATGTCATTACCAAGAATGGCCCTCCGAAGTTACTATAAGCATGCACCTTTCCCATGCCATCTACTCTGTCATTTGTGAAACTTCCATCTGGATCATTGAAACTGTCAACCACAAAAATGGCAAAAGCCCAGTCAGCGCCCAAGGTTTCACGTAAAGTGTTTATGTAATTGTCAACTTGAGTTCTATAATAGAGGTTGGAGGAGTATCCAAGGTTTTCCATGGCTTCGCTTATCCACAGATTTTGGTCGGTGCTCGGTCGATTTATCGGTTCGTAACTCGTTGGAACTCCATATTGTAAATCATAAACGAAGCTAACGTCTGCATTTGGTTCGTCGTTTGCAAGCCAAGACAAACCCGTTTGGATCTCGCTAATGACTTGAGTTTCTCGCGCAGGAGTCCAATTTTCAGTTGATAAATCTATAGTTCCATTGCTCTCCAAAAGAATCACGCCAACAGCTACATGTCCAATTAGATATTCGCTGGTCTCAGAGTAGTTAGGAGTTGGACTTTCAGTAGGGATGATTGATTGGACAGCGATCTTTCCTGTTTGCATTGTGCTATTATATGTTCTGAAACCTATAGCTCCGGTAAGATAGGAACTATCAACCACTTCCAAAACCTTAGCCCCGTCCACAAACAATTGTAGAAGGTTATGTGAAGCTAATACTGTGACTGTGTAAAATCTGTTTGTTTCAACTTCACTGGATAGGCCGGAATAGTTTAATTCGACATAATTTCCATCAATTACCCGTGAAATGCTATACTTGTGACCCCAACAACCCAAACCCAAATAGTAAAAGTTTGCTGAGTCAGCATATCTGATGACTAGACTTGCTTCCCCTGCTAAGCCAACTACCCTCACGTTTGCAGTTGCCTGATAGTTTGTCCAAGTTTTATTGCCCGCCCAAATTAAGGCTTCACCTTTTGCAGTGCCTTTTAAAACTCCTCCAGTCGCTGACCATTCTCCTTCGACAACGTCCCAATTTTCTAAGTCAACAAAATCGTCGCCAAAAAACGTTAGAGCATTAACCTCTATTTCGACTTCAAAAAAACCCATGAGAGAAAATATCAGCAGCGCTGTTGAAACAGACAGAGCCAGCTTCATTCGAACGCGAGGTATCTTAAACCTCTTCATCCTAAAACGCCAAGCAATCTTAATTGTTGAAAAATGATAATAAATCTTTATCAAGTGAAGTCAGACGCTCTTTTCAGTTTAGCGCTACTCTCTAGAGTGTGAAAATGTCTCAAAATCCGCGGTTTTTTAAGGCAAAAAGTAAACTTAACCTTTAAGGAGCAGTGAGTATGGCAAAACGGAGAAGTTTGGATTCTCCCTGGATTTGCAGTTGGGATTGCTACTTCAAAAGTTGGGACATAACAAAAGTCATAGAACATGAAAAGAAAAGCCATTATGGAGAAAATCCTTGAAAGAAGCATGTTTTTTCTTTGCTTTGGATCATTTGCAATAGAAACTTAGTTAAAGTTAGAAAGGCATGGCAATAATATGAATCGACAGAAGATTTCTCAAGCTATAACTTTAGATGTATACGTCAAGCCAAAATCAAAGGAGTTCAAAATTGAAAAGGAAGAGGATAAACTTGCAGTATTTTGTCGAGAAATTCCGGTGAAGGGCAGAGTCAACAGAGAGTTGATTAAGGAATTTTCGAAACTTTTCAAGAGACGAGTTGAGATTGTCTCTGGGTTCAGTTCCAGACAAAAGAGAGTTTTGATACGAGATATCGACGTGAATGAAGTCAGACAAATCTTGGATGATATTACGACCCAGTGCAAACAGGTTCCTGAAAAAAGGGAGTTTTAAGGGAGATGTCTCCACACTATAGGGATGCGATTCCCATCTCCAGTTATTCTGGCAAAAATTGCAATTGAACAAATCACATATGTTCGCTTTTCCAAATTGGTTTTCTGAGCTACCCTAATTCCAAAAGAATAAAATAGTCTAACTTGAATGGCGTTCATGAACCGTTTTGCGATTCAATAATAAGATATGCAGTAATAGCGAGCCCAATTATTGTCAAAATACTAGGTATTATCTGCGCCCAAATATGGGGCATCTGCGCCCCCAAGCCAAAATCAACGAATATTAGCAAGAGCGCTATTGTTCCAACAACAGTGGCAATCAGGCAAATAACAATCGATTTGATTTTCTTAGAGATCGCCATTTCATTTTCAGTATTAACGAGTTTTACTTTTAAATTCGACTAAATCAATCAAGGCTTGAAAAGTTTCGGCTGACAATTACCTCGTTCTAGTTACTTAATGCTAACAAAAAAAAGGGAAAAGTCGCGGGAGACATAGGGAAAAACTCTAAAACGGACCAGGCTACCTCACCTCGGCCACTTTCCACATAAAAAAGAAAAATGGGGGGGTAGCGTGGAAAACGGGAAAAATTGCGTTACCTCAAACTCAGGTTTTTTTGGAAACAAGGGCCATTCATTAATGACCTATCCGTCAATATCATTCACAATACCTCAATGGATGTCACAATGGGAAAGTGGTCACTGAATCCGTTGTTGTGTGTGGCCATACCGTTTTCCATGTCAAACTCGAACCGTTTCGGGCGGCGGGTTTGTTGCGATGAAATCATCAGGTTGGAATCGAAGACTTCAGCCCAAACCGTGTCCAACTCCACAACAACCGGCGGGTCAACTGCCTGTGCCGGTGGGTCGAGTCGGGTGCGCCGTTTCATTTTGAGACCTGACGCACCGTAGTACAGGCCTCTTGAGACGATGAATTGATCCAGCATATTCTTGGTGGGTATACCGCTGCTGAAAAAGTAAGAGCCTCGGTCGGGCATCGCCAGAGGGGGCCACATGCAGTTGAAGAGCGGGGCCTGAAGCTTGGCATAGGGGACCACACCCGGAAGATGCGCGTTTCCTCCGGACTTCTTGACGGGTTCTTCGAGCCTGTCGAATCCGCTCGATGCCTTGAGCTCTTCTAGTACACTGCGGTTGAAGGGCTCGTCGTTGAAATCACCCATGGCTAGGATATTTCGATTCCATCTCTCCTGAACCTCCGCCATGGATGCTTCGGAATCGGACAGATCCATGAGCTGCTGGCGCGTGAACTTGAGTCGCTGATCGATGAGTCGTCCCAAGTGATTGGCAGCGGCGATCCTCAGCGGCTCGGTTTCGTAGCGGCCTCGGCTCCGGGATGGCCAGTGATTGACGTAGACGATCAGTTCCTGACCGTTCTCCAGAACTCGGAGCGGTACCTCGAAGATGTCCCGGGTGGGATAGCGGTTGTGGACGATGTGACCTTTCGGAGCGGGAGGTTCTGGTGCTGTGATCTCAAAAGGTTCAAAGATCTGGTTGCTGTATACAAGTGCACAATCGATACCCCGGACATCCGGACCGTCGTAATAGGACATCACGACCAGGTCGTCCCGAACCTGAACGGCATCGACGAGCTGCTCAAGGGTCTCCTCATTTTCGACTTCACAGACGCCCAGCAGGTCCGGCCCCGTATCCTCGAACATTGCGTCGATCACCGACGCCAGGTTGGCCACCTTGGCTGCCTGAGTCGCGTCAGTCCAGCCCTTGCCGGGCGTGAAGTCGAAGTCGTTCGAGATCGGATCACTGACGGTGTCAAACAGGTTGCCGAGATTCCAAAAGGCTGTATTTATATTCATAGTGCTTCTCTTTTTGTCTCCTGTTTCTATTTGTTTTTTTCTTCTTTTGTTCTCTTTCTATCCTTCATTTAGGACTAGGCGGTGACACGCCCCCACAGCAATCAGCTATGGTTTCGATTTTTACAATTTAGAAGCATATTTATTGTAAATTAGTTAAATATCTTTTTAACATTTTCAAATACTACTTTTTCTTAAAAAAACTGCAAATATGGAAAAATTAAACAGTAATAAAACCAAAACAAGCTCATATCACAGATTTTTAGTCAAGGTTTTTTGATAAACCCTTTCCCATGAGCTTCGAGTTATTTAGTTTAACAAGTTTACTGGGTAATAAATATTCAACTAACTTATGAACGTTGAAAAAAGGGAAGTTTGTGCGGGAGATATATCCATCAAATGCGTTTCTAACCAAATTGGGTAGCTATGGCGAAATCTCCACAACATTTTTTCCCTTTTTTAAACGTTAAAACGTATACTTTGAATGAACTCGAAAAAAGCACTATTTACCATTTTAATACCTTTTAAACATATAGAAACCAACATATTTTTTGAGTTTTATTCCGCGATCCAAGAAACAACAAAACCAATTAGGCAACACATAGGCAAAGCAGTAAATACGTCGGTAGTTAATTAGCCGATATTCTTTGAATAATTCAAGCAAATCTTTTTCAGTGAAAGAATGTAAGTGTGTTGGATCATTCAAAACCGGTTTTCTGTCTATTGTTTGCAAAAGAAATACTTTCCCGTGTTGTGTCAGAACTCGGTTAATCTCACTTACCACTTTGTCAAGACTTTTGAAATGGTCTAATGCTGCTAGGATCGTAACCATATTAAAAAAGGAATTTGGAAAAGGCAAGTTTTCGGCAACTCCAACCTTACAGAATTTGCTAGTGTTTATTTGTGGATCAATGCCGTAAGAGTTAGCGCCAAGTCGCCTTAGCTGATCGACAAACTTACCTTTGCCGCAACCAATATCCAATATAGATTTAGACCTAACATTACCAATGAAACTTAAAGCCGCATTTTTCAATTTGCTGCCCAAAAGTTTATCGCGTCGCTTAGGTTTCCATTTTAAGAGTAAGTTTTGTTTTTCTTGCCAATACATTTAAAACGTCTAACCTTTTGTAGCAATTGTTGTACAATGCTAAGGAGTTTGTCAAGAAAACTTTTTTGCTTTTCCGGTTTTCCAAGTGGAAATGTGAGGATTCGAATCCTCTGATTTTCCAAAATTAGGGCGTGTTTGTTGCAATCGTTTTCTGCAAATTCAATAAAAAAGGGAAATTGAGTTTGGGAGACATTCTTAATTGTTAGGGGAGTGTACCTCACACAATCATGCTTTTATATATTCTGAAAAGAAAAAAGGGAAAAAGTTGCGGGAGACATCGCCACTATTGGCTCTATTAACCAAATTGCACAACTTTAGAACAAAACATGTGTTCATTTTTGCTGGCTGAACTATGGTAGCATGGCAAAACATGTATATTGCAATGACAAAACACATATCGTTAAAGAGTTCGAAGCTCTTGGAACAAGTGGTTGATATCCAATGGACAATAACGAAACTGAACTTGCATCTGATATGGAATATAGAATCAGCGGAATTATTAATAAGAAAGGTGTTGGAATTGCAGAGAAATGTAGTATTGACTCTCTCTCTCAGCGTGGATATGGAATAGTGGATAACGAAATTTTTATGCTGACTTTTTATGAGGCTCTTTATCTTCTGGATAAGGACTTGCTTGAGGTAAAAACAAACAAGGGTGCGAAAATTGATTTTCAAACTCTCCTTCAATCTTATGAAAATATTGACCCAAATGCTTGGGTAAACTATTTGATTTATCGAGATCTCCGCAGTAGAGGATATGTCGTGAGAGAAGGCTTCGGAACTGGAATTGACTTCCGTGTATATAATCGAGGCGCCTATGGTAAAGAACCTGCTTCCTACATGGTTCTAGGAACTCAAGAAGGTAAACCTCTGCCTGTGGAAGAATTAGCCAAAGCTTTGCGACAATGCCAGAGTCAGAAGAAAGAGCTCATTATTGCAGTGATGAATCGCAGAGGAGAAACAGTTTACTATGCAGTTTCACAATTAACATTCAAGTAACTAGGTGAAAGACCATACCAAACTTCCAAACTATTCGCGGAATGCGCGACTTGCTAGCTGAAGAAGCAGCTACACTTAACTTCATAATCTCCAAAGCGAAAGAAACTGCACAGCTCTATTGTTACAAAGAAGTAATAACGCCCATAGTCGAACCATATGAGCTATTGAGTGCCAAAACAGGTGAAGAAATCCGTCAACGAATGTTTATCTTCAAAGACTTGGGTGACCGCACTGTAGCTCTACGACCAGAGTTTACTGCGTCTATAGCGCGTTTAGCCACAACAACCTTGAAATCCGCGCCTAAACCACTAAGGCTATTCAGCGTAGGTAGTGTTTATCGTTACGATGAACCTCAACGTGGGCGATACCGAGAGTTTTGGCAATCTAACTTTGAATTAATCGGTTCAAACAATGCTGAAGCTGACGCGGAAACGATACTAATTACAAATAACTTAATGAAAGCTACCGGATTGCAGGGTTATGCTTTTAAATTAGGTCATATCGGCGTGATAAGAGGCATTCTAACTCAAGAAAACGTTGATGACAAAGTTCAAAATGCTATACTACAGCTAATGGACAAGAGAGAATATGATGAAGCCTATAAACTCTTGAAACAGGAAAAATGTCTAGAAATGCTTCAAGGACTATTGGACTTGAAGGGAGATACACCATTTGAAACAGTCGAAAAAATACAGAAGTACGTTGCACCGTATACTGAGGCGAAAGCAGCTGCAGATAACCTTATGGAAATTCTGCAATTAGTTACGGCAAATGGAATCCCTGTCAAAACTGTTGAACCTGCATTCGCTAGAGGACTTGAATACTATACAGGTTTGATTTTTGAAGTAAATGTACCCGAGCTTGACATTGCTTTAGGTGGTGGTGGACGGTACAATCGCCTCATTGAAGTTTTCGGAGGTGAATCAACCCCAGCAGTGGGTGTTGCACATGGCCTAGACCGTATGGGTGTTGCACTGCAAATGCAGAGAACATCTATGCCTGATAAGCGAGGGAAAACTATTGTCGTTATCTCAGTCAATCAAGAAGTAAAAAATGAAGCATTCAAAATTTCGCAGGAGCTTAGAGAAGCTGGCATGTCAGTAGAGTTTGAGGTTATGGGACGAAAGATGGCAAAAGCTTTAGAAGACGCAGACAAACGACAAATGGATTACGCGATTATAGTAGGAAAGAGAGAATTGACAAAAGGTGCGGTGGTCGTTCGAAATTTGGCTAGACGAACACAAAACACAGTAGCAATTTCCAAATTGCCTGAAGCATTCAAATAAATAGAAAATGTGGAAGCCCTTGAAGGGGCTTTTCTTGATTTTTTAGAGCCTTCTGATATACCTGTTGACTTCCCATTCGGTTACTTGTGTTCGGTAAAGATCCCATTCTTTGCGTTTTTCACGCAAAAAGTTTTCGTATGATGTTTCGCCGAGTGTTTCACGCATTAATTTACTATTTTCTAGTTCGTCTAACGCTTCTTTAAGGGATTCTGGCAGTGAAACTATGCCTCGTTTCTTGCGTTCTTCATAGCCCATTTCATAAACGTTTAACTCCACAGGCTCGCCAGGGGCAGTCTTATTCTTGATACCGTCTAATCCTGCGGCGAGGAGAACTGCAAACTGAAGATACGGGTTTCCAGATGGGTCAGGACATCTAATTTCGCATCGCGCTGCATTTTTTCTTCCTCCGAAGTTGGGCACTCTGATGAGCGGTGACCGGTTTTTGTGTGCCCATGCAAGGTAAACTGGTGCTTCGAAGCCTGGTACTAATCGTTTGTACGAGTTTGGCCAAGAAGCAAGAACTGCGGCCATTTCACGTCCATGAGCCAGTTGTCCTCCTATGAAGTTCATCGCTGTCTCCGATAGATAGTCTGTTTCTGGATTGTCAGCGTAAAACATGTTTTGGGTTGCTTCAATGTTCCATAAGCTTTGGTGTGTGTGCATTCCGGAGCCGTTTATGCCTGCGAAAGGTTTTGGCATGTAAGTAGCTATGTACCCGTTATGGGCAGCAACAATTTTTGTAATCATTCTCATTGTTATTGCTCTGTCGGCAGTAGCAAGTGCTTCATCGTATTTGAAGTCGATTTCGTTTTGTCCTAGAGCTACTTCGTGATGGGAAATTTCAATTTCTATTCCGAATTGTTCAGCGGTGTCAGCTATTTCGCGTCTGATGCCTTCTGTCAAGTCGCCTGGATGAAAGTCGAAATAACCTGCTAAATCTATTGGTGTGGGTAACTCTGATTCGTTTTCTTTAACTATAAAGAATTCTTGTTCTGGGGCACAAATATACGTGAAACCAGCATCTTTAGCCTTTTTCAAGGCACGTTCAAGGATATATCGAGGGTCACCTTCGAAACGTGTGCCTTCTGGAGTGTATACGTCACAGATGAGTCTGCATGATGATTTTTCTTTTGCTCGCCATGGCAAAACTGCGAATGTTGTTGGGTCTGGGAATAGAACCATGTCTGATTCTTCGATTGGTCTGTACCCCGTTATTGATGATCCGTCGAAGGGTTGGCCGTTTTCAAAAATTGCTTCGATTTTCTTGGAGGATACCGCTAAGTTTTTCACAATACCGTTGATGTCGGTGAATTGAAGCCGTACGAATTTGATTTCATATTTCTTAATTTGCTTTACTGCTTGTTCTACATTTTCTTTCCAAACTGCATCTTTAAAATTCTTCATTTCTCATAGATCCTCACATTAGCTATTATATTACGGTTTTCATATGTTATGGAAATCACATTTATCATAAACATATTTAAGCTTATCGCTAAATATTGTGGACAAGCGTTCAACATAAGGTTAGATTAATGAAAGAAAACAGAATGGATTTATATAGAATAGTAACAAAAGCCAAATACTCCCAAGTTATTTTTCTCGGCGTAGGAAATCACCTATATCTGACACATTCTTGACTACAACTTCATTCTCAGAGGATCCAGTCAAACTGTGAACTATTCGACCAAAACCTAGACACTCCTCATACTCATTCAATACCAGTGCATGATTTCCCTTATTATTTGAACCATGAACGGATATGATTCCTTTTTGAAAAATGTCTTTCCCACAAATAAACAACCATGCCGATTTCTTCTCAACAACAATCTTGTTAGCTTCACCATGAGCAAGCATCATGAGCAAATTGAAACTCGGAAAGAATTTTCCGTTCTTAACTTTTCCTAAATAATTACCTGAATAGTAAAAATTCTTTTTAGCGATTTTCAACAAAGCCTTGCTCAGGAGAAAATAGCGACTAGCCCTTCTTACTATAAAATGAGGTTTTAACGAAAACTTGGCGCCAAGCTGAAGAATAAACTTCATGATTTCCTTCAAGCTTTTCTACCCCACTTTTTAAGCTTGCAGACGAAGAAACCTTGAGTTTTTCCGGGCCAAATTCGCCTGCATTTTTCAACTGTCGAATCCAATTGGCTACCAAAAACCTCAGTTAAGCCTTTTTCGCCATAGCAATTAACTTCTTCAATTCTTAGATTCAAGTTCTTTACCGCCCAATCCATGTTGCACTCGTTTTCTTCAGGTTCCAAAGAACATGTTGAATACACAAGCTCCCCTTGATCACTTAGAAGCTTTACAGCTTCAGTCAAAATTTTCTTCTGCACTTTTGCATTATTCTTAACATCTTCAATCTTCCTTCGGCTGAACCAGTTTCTATCCGTAACGAAATTTCCAGAGCATGGCACATCAAGGAGAACTTTATCAAATTTCATATCCAAGGTGGAAGCCTGCCTTGCATCAAGTTCGTAAACAATTGCATTGCTGACATGGCATCTTTCTAAATGGTTTGCCAAAGCAGACAAGCGCTGCTTTTTAATATCTAATGCTACCACTACACCCGTATTTTTCATTAAGTCTGATAGCTGTACGGTTTTTCCTCCTGGAGCAGCGCAAGCGTCAAGTATAGTTTTTCCTTTTAAACTTTTGAACAAGGTGACCGGAATTTGTGATGCTGCCTCTTGAATAGAATAAAAGCCCAATAAGTACTCAGCAGTGGCGCCTACCGAAACTCTTGAACTCTGAATCCAATAACCGCTTTCAAGAAAAGGAACTTTTTCAAGCTGAACTCCTATAGATTCAAGCCTTTCTTCAAGGTTTTTTCCTCTAATGTTGGTTGTGTTTAATCTGATTGCCTGTTTAGGGTCAACTTTCCTAAATTTCCAGCCTAGTCGCTCATAACGATCCAAAAAAAATGCTTTGCGGGACATCAAACGTAGAATCATTAATCGCCAATAAAAGACTTTTCAAGATGAATTTATACCGCAAGAAGTTGAGACAATTTTTCCTAATAGAACTGGTTTTATATAAATGCAAGGTAGAGCTGCTAGGATTTACTTAACTGTATTATTAGTTGTAATTCCATTATTTGCTTCAGTGAACTTCAAAACTTTACATATAAAATCTGATCGAGATCCGAAAAAACTATCATTAATGGTTCTTTTGAGAAGAGATATAAATTCGCTGTTGCTGATATTTGCTTGAAACAATGGAGAAATTAAAAAAATTTAAGGGTTTGATCACCGCGGTAGTGATCCTTTTGCTTATAGGAATTCTCATCCTTCTTATGTATACACAGAACACCCCAAGTATTCTGTATCCAGAAGAAATCAGAGATTACGAGGGACAAAACCTTTCATCGATAAGCTCCTTCAGAGAAAACTCCATCAGAGGAATCCAATATGTGAATGCTTCAAACTACAGCCTAACCATAGGGGGTCTCGTGAACAAAACTGTAGAGTACACCTACGACGAGGTCGTTAACGGTTTCCAGAAGTATCAGAAAGTTGTAACTCTTCACTGCATAGAAGGATGGTCTGTAGATATTCTCTGGGAAGGTTTTCTTATGGAAGATCTGTTGAATGAAGCTGATTTCAACCCTGACGCTGTAGCTGTAATTTTCTATGCCTATGATGGCTACTCAACCGCTCTCCCGTTGGATTACATTTTGGAAAACTATATTCTTATTGCCTATAAAATGAATGGACTTGTTCTTCCACCTGAAAGAGGATTCCCATTTCAACTAGTCGCTGAGAGCAAATTTGGCTACAAATGGATAAAGTGGATAACAGAAATTGAAGTATCTGACGACGCGGAATATCTAGGCTACTGGGAAAGAAGAGGGTACTCAAACGAAGCTGACGTACCATAGAAAGCTAAAATATAGTAGATAATGCAACTTCTAAAAATAATAACGAAGTCTGCGGTTATCCAGAACTATCATACTTCCCAAACGTTAGTTTCTTTGAGAATCCATGAAATAGATGTAGTCTGTCCTGGATTAGTATAAAACGAAATGTCGTTGAATTCTACAAGCATCCCTGTTTGCTTGTCAAATTTTGTATTCATATATTCAGTCCAAGTTGTAGAATAAGTAGGGTCGTCAGCGTCATAGTATTGTTCAGTTAAGGATACAACATTAATCTCCCTTGTGCCACTTGTAAAGTCCTTCGTTTCTGTTTCGTTTACAACAGCTCGACTTGCTCCTGATGGACGAATTCGATCATTCTTTTCGAGATTAGCGGCATAAATTGCCCAAAATGCGTTATGGGGATATGCTATTCCAGTGTTAACATCCATATTGCTTGTGCTCTCTATTTCGGTTTCGTTTGTGAATCGCCAGACCGTTTCGATTGAAACATTTGAGCCATTTACGTTGGTTACTGTAATTTTGTACCATTCTGTTGTGTTTAGCTGAACATAATAGTCTCCTACAGTTGTGTTAGGATCATCCGAATGCCAGGAACTGGTAATGTCATAAATGAACACATCTCCAATCTTTACGCCTGGTGTAACTTCTTGAGTAAGTGGTGTGCCTGAAAAGACAATTAAAGCTAAAATTATGGCTGAGACTAAAAGTACAGCAATTACTAGAAATAGCTGATTTCTTTTCCTCTTCTTCCCCATATTTTGAACCACTTAAATTTAATCACAATATTTTTTGGTTTTTATGTCTTCCGGAATAAATGTAGATCCCTATTAGAAAAATGCTAATCTTTTTCATTTACTTTTTCAGTTTTTGCGTCTGTTAAAATGTTAGGTATCATTCGTCTTTATTTGTAATGGAGTATTCTTTATTACTCTACAAATAGTAAATTTTCCTATCGCTGATCGCGGTTGAATCGTTTTTGGGAATAATCCACGAATATGAAGAGGTAGTAGATCATCAAACTTTACTTCTAGAATTACGCCTTGTTGTTCGCTGACGCTCATAGTAACCGTTCTAGGATTAAATAGTGATACTGTGCCAAAGCTTGTATGGAGCCCAATATCAAACGTGATTCGAACATTCCCAATTGGATAAACATACGCTTCCCGGTAATAATCCACTAACACCACAGGTCGCAGGAGGGACTGGCGGCTCTCTAAGTAGAATGTTTTAAGAAGATGATTCTTCGAATTAGCTAAAAAGGTGACATCGCCTGCAATAATACGGTCGGCGTCTTCGCGTGTAAGCTTCACGCTCTCTTTGAAAATATATTGATTCAGTTTGGTTTTCCGTTCAAATTTGATGAAGTCATCGCTATAATTGTAAATTCTTATCCGGTATTTTTTCCGGCGAGAAACACCAGACATTTTCTCGGCGAATGCGGTATTCTTGAAATCATCAAAATATAAGCTCCGAACATGATAGCGTCCATCAGGTCCTGCGTGAGAGTCTAGCTTAAGAACCGTAGCTAGCTTTTTTTGAAGGATTTTGTATTGGAAGTAGCTAATATGGTACTTGAATTCATGTCTTAGTCGCGGTTCCTCTTTTTTATTCATCATCTTTCGCGCCTTGCATGTATCTTGCCTGCAACTATTGTAAGAGCACTCAAACCAAAAGCTATACCTATTAACATTACAATAAGCCAAACCTCGGATTCAGCACCGGGCTGGCGGTCGTCGTTTCCCCAACCTGGCGTGGCTATCAGTCGGTAATCCCAAACGCTTCCATCAGGTAGTCGGCCATAAGAAACATCTCCGATTTGTTTTAGAAAAGTTACTGAGTCAACTAGAGTCATGGCGTCCCTGGCAAATAGACCTACTTCTTCTCCGTTTGCATTAAGAGCAAAACTTGTATGCAATGAATCTGGATCAGAAGAATTGTCGGCCCAGATGAGTAGGAAACTTTCTGGTTCAATAAAAGTCTCGTTGGGAAAACGCCATCTCAAAGGATCAGCTAAATCATCAGTTAGGTACATCCCGCTTAGGTTAATCGTTTTGTTGCTCGCATTGTACAGTTCAATCCAATCAGGATAGGTTCCGTCAGGACCAGCAATAGTGATTTGATTATCAGCCATAATCTCATTAATAAACAAACCCTCAGGAACAGCTCCAAAGTCTTGGAGTGTACCAATATTGACAAAATCTCCAAGATTAGCTAGTCCAGCTGTAGGCGTCAAGTAGTCCCAGTTTGAACTACCATCGGTTTCGCGACCATAAGAAAAATCAGTCATTTGCTTGTCAAAAACAATGGAGTCAATTAAAGATTCACCATCACTTGCGAAAAGGCCAATAGCTTCTCCACTTGCATTGAGGCTGAAGCTTGCATGCAATGATCCATCAGTAGAAGAGCTGTCTGCCCAGATAACTATAAAGCCTCCTGCGTCGATGGTTGTGTCACTTGGAAACTGCCACTTAGGTAGGGTCAAGTCGTCAGATAAAAACATACCACCGAGATCAATTGATTCATTGCCGCTATTGTATAGTTCAATCCAATCTGGGTAATTCCCCTCTGAATCCATAACTGCTGCATTATTGCTCGCCATAAACTCGTTGATAAATAAACTATTGGGCATAAAAATTTCATACAATTCGTTTGGTGAGCCAGGAGTTGGTATTAAAAAGCTCCAACTTGAACTGCCATCAGGAATACGACCAAATGAAGTGTCATCATCTTGTGGACCAAAAGTAACTGAATCAATCAACGTTTCTTCATCGTTTGCAAATAACCCTATCTCTTCACCTGTTGCATTGAGACCAAAATCTGCATATATTGACCCCGAATTTGCGGCATTGTCTGCCCAAATAACCAGAAAACCATCTGGTACTATTATTGTTCCAGAAGGAAACTGCCAAGCATTAGGATTTGCCAATTCATCAGTTAAGTACATGCCGCTTAAGTCTACTGATTCAGAACCAGAATTATATAGTTCTATCCAGTCTGGATAGTCTCCTTCTGGTCCTGCAATAGCAGCGTCATTATTAGCCATAAACTCATTAATGAAAACCCCCTCGGGAATGTCCAATTCAGCATGCGCCAAAACATTTTTGTCTACATCCCAAATTTCTTCAATAGCAAAAGGCATACTAGATAATACGAGAAAAGAAAGCATGATCACCAAGGATATTCCTACTTTAGGTAGATGCAAAATATTTCTCTTCACTTCATATACCTTCTAATTTGCTGTCCAATCCCCTCTTTGGGATAGTGGTCGATCGTTAAGCAACATCAGCATTGTAGCTTACTAGTGCCGCGTTATTTACGCCTCTTATCTTGAGTAAGTCATCCACCTTCGGCGCATCTTTTGCCTTCATTCGCACTTCCAAAATAAGTTCAATCCCTGAAGGATTAACTGTTCGTGATCTCAACTTATGCTTGGGCACTGCTTCTTGTATTGCCTCTTCAGCCTCACTTGAATAATTTATTACTAGTAGGTAGGGATCATTGCTGCGAAAGTTTGTTCGACTCAACACAAACAGAAATAGACCAATTACTGGAGACCCTACTATAGCTATCATGTACAATCCTGCGCCACTTATTATTCCAACGGCTATAGCCCAAAAAGTAAATACAATATCAGCTGGGTCTTTAATAGCCGTGCGAAAACGCACAATACTCAATGCGCCCACCATCCCCAATGAAAGGGCTATATTAGAACTTATTGGCAATACAACCAGAGTCACAACCAAACCGGTTAGTACCAATCCGACATTAAAGTTGCGTGTATATAGAACGCCTCTAAAGGTTTTGCGGTACATGAAGTAAATAAACAAAGTAACCCCGAAAGTGACGATAAGGCTTACTAGTACGCGCTCCACAGAAAGATCATATCTCACGTTTTGGGGGTTTAAGAAATCCTGAATGAATTCTTCAATATTTTCAGGTAAAGTCATTTTTTGCATCACCTTATTGAAACGAGTATTTTCTTGCTTTTATTTAGTTTAGTTGAGCTTGCTAGTCTGCCATTAAATAAAAGCTTTTCCAAAGTTTACAAATGGTTTCACCATAAAACTGTTTTGTCTCATTTATTTCAAAACATTTCAGAAAAGGAAAAAGACAAAGTTTCTTGTCCAATTCGCCGATACGCCGAGTCTTTCTACAGCAAATACTCGCCATTTATCCTAGGACCCTCCTCCGCCTTATCGCCAGCATCTCCCAAGTTCCCTACCTTACTTGAACACAGGAATCCCACTCAAGCTAACCAATAAAGAATGATTTTGAGTATCAGAAAACAGCAAAGGTGAGGTAACCTCGTTTGTTTTTTTCAGTCTTTCTTTTTATATTGAAAACTTAAACCTAGTAAGACTACAATGTTTTAGCTATATTCTTGACTTTGTCTTCGATATTGTTGAAAACTCTTTCTACAGCTTTCGGCTCCATCAGGTAGGGATCTTCAATATTCCATACAACGATTCTTTTTTCGCATTCTGGACATTTTCTTAAAACTGCGTTTTTATGTCTTGGTTCCATAGCAACGATAAGATCGTAATTTCTTAAATTCTTCTCGTATAAGCTTTCTGGAAAACTCTTCAAGAATTGTAAGCCATTTGCTTTTTTCAGATATCTTCTTGTTTCTCTCCCTATTGGAATAGCTACCTGTAGTCCGGCGGAATCAACTTCTAAGTCAGGTCTCAGTTGTTTTAATAATGCTTCAGCTAAAGGACTCCTATAGGAATTTCCAGTGCATAGAAATAGGATTTTCATGATTGTTTCTAAATTTTGTCTCACTTGAGATTTAAAGATTGAGTAGCTTGAATATTCCAAAAAAGCCCCAATTTTCGTAGCATAAAATAAATCAATAATTAGAAAAAATGAAAAAACCTTACCATTAATAATTGGAAAAATCCGTTCTTCAGAAAGCCTTTTCAAGAAAGTTCTAAATCACCCTAATAATTTAGAAAATTTTGTATTAATAAATTTGAAAATCAAAAATATCCAAAAACATATAGAGTGACAGAAATAATTATTCATACAACGATAAGAATGGTGAGACTATTTGCCTTACCTAACTCGAAAAAGAATAAAACTTGTTAGAGAAAGACCTCTTATTCTTGAAATAGACTTGGATGATGACGAATCGTGGAATCATTACCACTATTACCTAGACACAGGGATTCGATATCATGTGCGCGGAACTGTTGTGCTGTTAACCGACAAGGACGATAAGGTGGTGCATTTTGTCGAGCGTGATTATGAGTTCCGAGTTCCCCCTTCTCAAGCATTCAATACTGATAAAGGAACCCAATACAATAGACGGTTGAGACTTCCTAAAGAGCTAGTGAATGGCTATAGAGTTCAAGCTGGCATGGGTATAGAGTTGATTCTTCGTGAATTTGTAATGGAGAAGGAGTGGTTAGTGGAAAATATTCAAAAAAACAAGCTGGGGTCTTTTTTAGAGAATCTCGAAAAGAAAATTGGGTTTTATGGAGAGACATTTCCAAATATTAGTGAAGCTCAAAAGGAGATGTTGCGAAAAGAAGTTGAAAAACCTGAGAAGATATTCCCTGAAATAGATTTTATAGGCGTTATGGATTTTGAACCGAAAAGAGTAGGTGAAGAATTGTTTGCTATTTCCGAACCTCTGGTTATTACGAAATTCTCCGATGATTTTTATGACAAGTTGAGTTTAGAAATAAATAATTCATTCCGTATTGGTTTGCCTACCGCTACTACAGTATTAATTCGGAAATTGTTTGAGAGCCTTATAATTGATTTACTTAGAACAAAATTTGGAATGTCTCAAAAAGAGCTTTTTTATTCTGAAATCGATAGCGACTTTCTTAGTCTGTCTGCGCTGATTCGCAATCTGAGACAGAAATTAGATGATTTTAGGCCAAATAACTTCTTCAAACTGAAGAAGGAAAAAGAAGATTTTGAAAATTTCCTATGGAAAATCAAAGAAAAAGGAAGCACAAGTGGACATTCTATAAATTTGCTTGACCGCGAAGGAATAAATGATTTGAAACCTTCAATTAATAAGTATAGTGAACTTCTTATTCGCTTGGTGCGGAAACTTAAGGAAACGCCGAAGTAAGAAGGGCTAGTGATGAAAATATTTTTGAAAATATCGCGCCGCCGATAGGAATCAAACCGCAAACCAGTGGATGGATATCCACCAAACTCTGGCTTTTGTTCAGTTTTTTGCTGAGTGTGAAAAAACTAGGCACTTCGCTCGCCTCTTCTTTTTCAGTAACAAGAGGATACATGTTATTCCCATAACAAATACTGAGCCTAGCGACACTATTATCAACCCTGGATCCACTCCAGATGCTTGTATATCTACGCTCATTGAATCTGTATTAATATTGCCTGCTTGGTCTCTAACAGTTAGCATCACAGAATAGACGCCATCGCTTGCATAGGTATGACTAACAATTCTGCCCTTTCCAGTTAAGCCGTCACCAAAGTCCCACTCATAGCTAGTTATGCCCATGTTGTCACTAGACGCGCTAGCATTGAAAATCGCTGTATTGCCAACGAGTGAGATTTGCTCAAATCCAGAATCAGCTACCGGGTGAGTGGTGTCCAAAACGGTGATGGTTACTGTGTCTGTTGAGATATTTCCAGCTGCATCCTTAACTGTAAGAGTAATTGGATACACGCCTGGCACATTAAAAGTATAGGACTCTGTTTTTCCAGTTAAAGTTTGGTTTATCTCGTCTTTAAATGTCCAATAATAGCTTACAACCCCAATGTTGTCATTAGAAGCCGAACCATCAAGAAAAATCTTTGTATCTTCGTTGATTGTTAGGTCTAGACCTGCGATTGCAGTAGGCTTGGTGGTATCTGGTGGCGCTTCAGTCGGTTCTGGTGGCGCTTCAGTCGGTTTTGGCGGCGCTGGATTAATGAATATTTCAATTGGTCCCTTCCAATAACTTCGCGATCCGACTATATCCAAATCACCATCATTTTCAATATCGGCTAACCTCCCCTGATAAATGCCAAGATTTGACACTTCAACTATTGTCCAATTCAAGCCGTTACCCGAGTTGTAGTAGATTCTTACCGGATACGGTGATGGAATCATGCCATCGTGTCTTTCAAATTTTGCGGATACTACATCAGTCAAACCATCAAGATTCAGGTCACCTACGAGTAAAGTATGGCAATAATCCAATTGATCTATTACGTGTTCTTTCCAAAATCCCGATGAGGGATCAGATGTTTCATACCATGAGATTGGGTAGCCAGGTTTTTCGGAGTTTGAAAACAAAACATCCATTTTGCCGTCTCCGTTTAGATCAGCAACAGCGACTCTTGCGTTGTTATCTTGCCAAACTCCCTGGCTCTGATTCCACCACTTGCTGTCGATTTCACGCGAATTCCAATCTAAAGTCATATTTGGCCAAGGGTTTTCCAGCCAAAACCCGTTGAGTACAACATCAATGTCCGTATCATTGTCGAGGTCTCCTATAGCTAAACCATCAGATCCATGAATATCAATTGATGCAATAACACTAAATATCTCAGTAGTGTTCTGCTCAAAGATTAAGAGCTTCGTACCGAATTGACGCGCTACCACATCCAGTTTTTCATCATTGTTAAAATCTGCAACCATAAGGCCGCTCACGAACCCATTAGATGTGCCTATATAGTGGCTTTTCCAGCTCTCTCTCGGATCTCCGTTCGGTAAAGAATTCTCATACCAGCATAAGGTAGAGTCCTGCACCCCAATAATATCATAATCTCCATCATTGTCCATATCCCCGCAAGCTATGTCCTCAGCGTTCCAATTGAATTCGCCAATTACATACTTGCTCCAATTAGGATACCTATACCAAACCAATCCTTCTCCGAGGTTTGCTCCTATTACATCAGAAAAACCGTCTCCATCAACATCACACGCCGTTCTAACAATCGCATAATCTGATTCAGCGACAACCAAATTTTGAAAACTTTTATCTGGATTGATGCTAGAATCAAAATTTTGTCCATCTACAATAAAGAAGTCGATGTTTATGGATACACTCATGATTGCAACTATGATCGCGACAAAACTCACTAAAGCTATCCTGTTCATATTTTTCAGCAGTTAATATATTTTTAACCCGCACAAAATTCACTGAACCCCTTTAAATGTTTCTAGGAATAATTTCCATTTGCGTTGAAGGTACATGAAAAGAAGCGCAGTTCAGAGATTCCAGTTAGACTAAAAGAGTAATTTTATAAAGGATAATTACGTGGCGCCGCCGATAGGACTCGAACCTATGACCAACTGGTTAACAGCCAGACGCTCTACCTAGCTGAGCTACGGCGGCGCAGCGAGGCACTAATCCACTTTCAGCTCAACAATAGTATTTAAGGATAATCATTTATCATGCCGCGTTCATTCTATCTGTCTCACTTTTCGTTTTGCTATTCCTGAAAATGCTTTATAGAACTCTCTTAGAAACGGTGCATACCATTTACCATTAAAAGACATTTCAAGCAGGTTATCCACCCAACGGAAGTCATGTTCTGCACATTGAAACAGCAAACGTCTATGCAATTCACTTAACTTTGCACTCTTAAACCAATCTTCATTCTTCAGCCTGCCTAACGGAACAAAGAATAGAGGTACAATCAAGCTTCGAAAATCCTTAAGGTGATCCATTAACTCCATGGTTTTTATTAGATCGTCCTCTGTCTCGTCTGGAAGCCCCACTATGAGTGTGCATGCTGGAACCAATTTGTTATCATGCATTAGCCCCATGCTAGTACGGACGACTTCTGGCCAGTCCTCTCCGTTGAATGGGTGAGCTTTAGCTGGCATAATTCTCTTAGCGATTTCTGAAGACCCAGTTTCAATCCCAACTTCTACGCCCCACCATGGTTGTTTTTCATTAATTAGCTCTGCGACTTTTGAAAAAACTCTAGGCTTTGAAGCTACTGCTGCTAGCGAACAGTGACTCCAACTAAATCCGCCTTTGGTATTTTTTACCACAAATTCGTGAAGCTTGACTAGTTTTTCTTCATTTGGCGTTGTATTCTTGGAACCATACAACATCACGTCTTCTGCATGGAGGCAGCATCCTGATACGTTCTCAGCTTTAGTATTGATTGTTATTTCTCTTTTTATCTTCTCAAGTGGATACCATCGCAAAGGTCTTTGAGTAACATTGCAGAACGCGCAACCCCTGCAGCATCCACGTCCAAGTTCCACTAAACCGTTGATTGAAGGCCGACAAATATCAGGTATATCTTCAATACTGGGCGTTTCACTTAGGGGTACGATATAATGTTTAGGAAGGGCTTTTCCGTCAAGTGCGTTCTTAAAGATTTTGCCAATAACTTTTTCCGCTTCTCCCTCGACTATACAATCTATACCATGTTTCTTGACGAATTTTTCTCTGTACCGAAATTGCCATGCGCCTGGACCACCCACGATAATTTTCAACCCATTCTTCTTCGCTGCTGCAATCCTTGGATTACTGATCAAAAGAGTGAAGTACTTCGCTAAGTAGGGTTGTTTCTTTAGAATTGTTGCGAGAGTACTTGAGGCTGGACCTAAACCGAATGGGTCCATTGTATAAATACCAATAACTTTTGCTTCGTTGATGTGTTTTTCTATTTGGTTTGAGTCAATTGTGATCACGTCAAATTCTTCTTTTAAGAGCTGAGCTTCTATTTTTCTCAGACCGTAAGGGGCTGCTGAAGGAACACCTTTGTTGGCTTTTATGCGTGGGAAAAATAAAAGGCTGTAAACCCATTCCGGAATGAAGTTTGGAGGAGCGCACGTCCCGAAACCTAGGAACTCGTTATCATGATAATTACTCATGAGTGTACGGTCAGCGGTCAATAACACTTCCGCCATTATTTCGCCCTCTGCCTTTGATTCATTATGATTAAAGAAACTGTGGCGTACTTTCTATGAGAATTTAACTCAAATATATTTTGTGTTACAAATCATTTGTCATCACTCAAATTGGGCGAGTTTGAAACAACAAATGTTGTTCCCGGCTTAATTTTCCAAGATTTTTTGGAATGATTAAGAAAGCTTTATGTGCATGGCTCTTAGTGCATATGCCGCTGAGGTTTTTACCGCGGAAATTCCATAGGTACCGCCCCTTCGCATCATTTTAAGCACATAGCCTAATCGCAAATAGAATTCCTGATATGCTTTGTAACGGATTTCTGCAAGTTTTTTCATACTTAGCCATGGTGTTTCAAAAGTTGGTCCTGCAGTATCATATTTGTCGAAGTCTGTGACTCTAAGCCACCCATTCTTTTTTACCTGGTCATATAATGGCGTTCCAGGATAAGGTGTAGCAACATAAAAACCGACATCGTCTGGGTTCAATTCCTTGACAAAATTAATTGTTTCCCTCGCAGTTTGTTCCGTTTCACCTGGAAAACCTAAAACCACATTAGCAATCGTCATTAATCCAACTTCATGCGCAGTCTTATAGGCCAAACGTGTTTTGTTCAACTTTATGCCCTTGTTCATAGCATCTAAAATTATTTCAGATCCTGATTCAACGCCCAGCCAAACAGCTATGCAACCTGCATCATGCATTCTTCTTAAAAGTTCTCGATCTACCATATCCACACGTGTACCACAGTCCCAGGTTAGATCCAATTTTCTAGCGTGCAATTCTTCACAAATTTTCATGACGCGATCACGATTAACTGTGAAAGCGTCATCATAGAAGGTAAACTGATTAGCGCCATACTTGTCGTGTATCATTTCCATTTCATCAACAACGTTTTCAGGGCTGCGCATACGGTACCCTCTGCCAAACATGCGGACGGTGCTACAGAAATCACACCAATAAACGCAACCCCTACTTGTGATTAAGGGAAAAAGCACTTTGCCCATTCGTTTCAGCGCTGCGAGTGGAAGAAGGTGATGTGCTGGGAAAGGCAAGGCGTCTAAGTCTTCTATAAAAGGGCTATCGGAATTGTGAATGATTTTGCCTTTTTGATTGCGGAAGGTTATCCCTTGAACATTGTTTAAGCTAGCTTTGGCTTGAAGTTTGTTGAGGATTTCTGTGAAAGTTGTTTCGCCCTCTCTGCGTACAACAATATCTAAGCTCGGATACTCATTAAGAGCGTTTTCATCCCAGAAGGTTCCATGTGATCCGCCTAGTATTGTGAAGGATTGGGGGTGCATTTGTTTGGCTATAGTAATTAGACGCATAGCAGATTTGTATAAGAGAGTTGTCGCTGTAACTCCGATAACATCTGATGGTGTTCTTCTAATGCATTCACGGAAGGCTTCATAGTTCAGTTTCTCTGCTTGACAATCGATGACTGTGACTTCGTAACCTTCTTTTTCTGCTACTGCTCCCAAATAAGCAATGCCAAGAGGAATGAATGGTGGGTGCGAGTGCACACTTGGAGGGTAGGGTGGATTAATTAGGGTCACTTTCATTTAGCTATGAGCCTTCTGCAGTTTGATTCTACGTTTAGATGACATATATTGGTTTCTAAGTCGTGGTGAAAACTGGCAGATTCAAAACTTAACCCCAACCGTTCATATTATGAAAAAGTGATTTGATTCAGATGTTTACAAATTGCATATACTCCAGATAATTGATTAGTGTAAAATATAATGAAAATATCAATCCGCTAACCTCTTATCGCCGACAGATGAATCCAGCTTAATGGAAAGAAGTTATGCTGACTCTTGAGATTTCCTTGGTTACCTACAATTTACCGTAGTTAGCCCAAGATGTTATTAGTTCTTATTTTGAAGATCCCTCTGTTTTAGAAAAATGTATATGAAGGAAGATTACCTACTATTGACGAAAATAGAAAGGGAGAAAGTGCTACTTGAAAGATATTACTGAGGTTAGGTGGCACGGCAGAGGCGGTCAAGGTTCATGGACCGCCAGTGAAGTCTTAGCGCGAACGGCAATCTACGAGGGTAAATATATCCAATCATTTCCAGAATTTGGTCCAGAAAGAATGGGTGCTCCAGTAACCGCGTTCACGCGTATCAGCACTAAACCTATTAGAATACACTGTGCAGTTTACGAGCCAGATATAGTTGTAGTTTTAGACCCTACATTGTTGAAGACTGTTCCAGTAACCTCTGGTGTTAGCGAAAATGGTGTGATAATAATCAATTCTGCTGATGACCCTGCGGAAGTCAGGAAAACATTGAAAACTGAAAAAGGAACCCTCTGGACTATACCTGCAACGAAAATTGCCATAAAAATTCTGGGTATGCCCATAACAAACACAGCAATGCTGGGAACTGTTGCCAGAGCCACGAACCTAGTTTCACTGAACAGTATAGAAATTACACTAAAAGAACGATTTAGACCTGAATTGGCGGAGAAAAATTTCGCTGTAATAAAACAAGCATATACTGAGGCAAAACAAGAATGACCAATAAAAATAAAAACTGGAAAGAAATTGCTCCGGCCGGAGTATGCTCAAAATCAAGCCTCGATTTCTTGACTGGAGATTGGAAAACCTATACCCCTGTTCGTGACCCTGAAAAATGCACTCGTTGCGTAATATGTGCCCTCTTTTGTCCTGATGGAGCCATAAACTGGTATCCGGAAAAGAACGACATAGAAATTAACCAAGATTTCTGCAAAGGCTGTGGAATATGCGCTAACGAATGTCCAACTAACGCAATAGTAATGAAAATTGAACAGGAGTCAAAATGAAATGCAAAAAACAGTTAAACAAAAAATGATGGCTTTGGCGGGTGATCAAGCGGTCGCCTATGCTGTTAAACAATCTGATGTAGATGTCGTGGCAGCTTATCCAATTACGCCGCAAACTATTATTGTTGAGAAGTTCAGCGAGTATGTAGCCAACGGTGAAGTCGAAACCGAGTTTGTATGTGTCGAGTCTGAGCACAGTGCTATGACCGCGTCACTTGCTGCTTCTGTTACCGGTGCACGCACTTTTACTGCTACTGCGTCTGCTGGCTTAGCCTTAATGCATGAAATGCTATTCGTAACATCAGGCTGTCGTGCACCTGTAGTAATGGCAATTGCTAACCGTGCTCTATCTGCGCCACTTAACATTCACGGTGACCACTCTGATAGCATGGCACAAAGAGACAGTGGTTGGATCCAATTATATGCCGAAAACGCCCAGGAAGCCTATGACTCGATAATTCAGGCTTTCCGAATAGGCGAAAACTTGAATGTACTTCTGCCTGTTATGGTAGGTTTGGACGGATTCACCCTTAGTCATACACTTGAGAACGTAGAAGTTCTTCCAGACGAGACAGTCAAAGAGTTTGTTGGTGTTCGCAAATTTCCGGACGTGCTTACTCACAACGGAAAAACTGCTCCATTCAGACTTGACCCAGCAAATCCAATGACCATGGGACCTATAGCTTTGCAAAATTATTACTTCGAGTTCAAAAGGCAGCAAGAAGAAGCAATGGAACACGCAGTTAACGTTATACAACAGGTAAATAGTGAATATGCGAAGATAAGCGGCAGAAGCTATGGCAATGGTTTAATTGAGAACTATCGTCTTGAAGACGCTGAAGTCGCCGCAGTGTGTTTAGGTTCAACAGCTGGCACTATGAAGACGGTTGTGGACGGTCTTCGACAAAACGGCGTCAAAGCGGGGTTACTTCGGCTTCGCACGTTCAGGCCATTACCAGTCGAAGAGATTCGAAGTGCAGTTGCAAACGTGAAAGCTTTAGCTGTTATGGACAAGTGCATAAGTTTCGGTGGAAACGGTGGTCCTGTTTTCAATGCATTTCGTCATTTGCTCTATGAAGAAGCTAATCACCCTCATATTGTGAATTACATTTACGGCTTGGGAGGAAGAGACACGAGCCCAAGCGATCTGCGAAGCATCTACGAAACACTACAAGAGCTATTGCAGACAGGACATGTTGAAAAGCCAATAAGATATTTAGGATTAAGGAGCTAAAGGAGGCGAAGAAATTGACTACTCAAGAATGGAAATTCACTGCAAAAGAGATAGCTGAAAAACCAGACCTTTTCCTTGCAGGACACAGAGCATGCGCTGGTTGTGGACCTGCTACTGTTCTCCGATTGATTATGAAAGCAACACGAGGACCTACAATTGTAACTGAAGCCACCGGTTGCATGGAGGTTGTATCATCAATTTACCCGTATACATCATGGGCTGTTCCTTGGTTACACACTGCTTTCGAAACAGCTGCTTCTAACGCTTCAGGCATCGAAGCCGCGTTGAAAATCATGAGGAAAAAACGTAGAATTAGTCAAGAGCACGTGGATGTCATCGCATTTGCAGGAGATGGCGGAACCTTTGATATCGGCTTTCAGGCGCTTTCAGGAGCGGTAGAAAGAGGTCATGATTTCCTATTTGTGCTATATGACAATGAAGCGTATATGAACACAGGTATTCAACGAAGTGGCGGAACCCCGCATGGTGCAGCTACAACTACATCACCAGCCGGAACAGTAATACCAGGAAAATTAGAGTATAAGAAGCCCATAGCTGATATTATGGTTGCTCATGGTATGCCCTACGTGGCTACTGCTTCACCGTATTACTGGAAGGACTTAATGACGAAAGCTCGTAAAGGATTGGAAGTTGAGGGACCAGCTTTTCTGCATGTGTTTGCACCTTGCCCTCGCGGCTGGAGAAGCAACCCGACGAAATCTATTGAATATTCAAAGCTGGCTGTGGAGTCATGTATATTCCCAGTGTGGGAATCAGTGAACGGTCACTGTAAGCTGTCTACGCCAAGCAGACTTGTTGCGCTTGCCCCCCAGAAAAAGAAACCAGTAGCAGATTATCTGAAAGGACAAGGACGCTTTAGACATTTATTTAAACCAAAAAGTAAGCAGCTGTTGGAAGAAATTCAACACATTACTGATGAGCGGTGGAAATGCCTACTGAAGAAGTGCGGTGAATCGAAAACCTCAGTTTAGAAGTTGTATCCCCTTTACTTTTTTATATTCTCGTTTTTTTAAAGTTGAGAGTTCATATGTATTCTCAAGTTCCATATTGTTGCTCTAACTTAAACTCAATCAATTCACAAGTAGGGTATGAAAGCAACCGAAGCTTTCGAAGGTTAAGAACGATGATCCAGAGATTTCTCAACCTAACAACCTCGAATATTAAATCATTTTTCCTTGGTTTCTTAGCTTCTTCCACTAGTTGCTGGCAAGGAGTCTCTCAATTTCTTTTTCGGTGTTATCTGCTTTGATGAATATTGGTACGTTTTCTATTCCTGTAGCAATATAACTGGATAGTAACCATTCGCCTGGTGCGAACTCTAATGTTTTTTCAAGTATGCCTTTGTCTATCATGAAGGTGTCGCTTATGAGTAGCCGGTCGTACGGTCTTGGTAGTGTACCTACAAAGTATGTATGTAACTGCTGTAGCGCGTTAGTGTTCAGGTTAGCGATGCGTTGTGTGGAGACGCAGACTCCCAAACCATATTTACGTCCTTGTCTGAGCAGTGTTTCTACTTGTCGACTGCATTTCTTATTTATGCCACCTGAGTCGCCTGTGGCTGGGATGAACTCTTGTGCTTCATCGAAAACCATCAAGATATAGGGTTTCACCTTAAACTTTCGTTTTCTACGCGAAAGCAATTCTTGCGTTAAAGTTATGGCAAGTTCTTTCATACTGTAAGGATCTGATATGGAGAGACATAAAAGCCGAGTAGTCTTGTCGTCAATTATTTCACGGATTTTTTCAGCTGTTAATCCCCCCCCGTCTCCATTTTCCTTGGTGCTTCTTCTCTTTATTGAATCTAGGATTGAAGTTCGAGTAGTTGCCCACGCGTATAAACCGCTTTTATCATGAACTCGGAACTGCTCTACTGCTTCTCTAGCTACGGCGTCTATATGATCCACAAAAGCCTCGTTCACTGCCTCCCCTTCGCTTAATCCATTCTCCTCCAGGTACTCCAGAACGGCATCGTGAATCCTGTCAATTGCGTTCATGTAATGAGGCTTTCCAACATTATCTTTACGCTGCGCCGAAAGCTCTTCCAGAAACTGGACATACTTTGGCACTCTCTGTTTTGGTTTGGCATAATATGCAACTTTTTTCTGCTCCATAATCCGTTCCAATTCAGTCTTAATCCGCTCGTCTTCCTCGTACTCTCTAGGCTTAACTATGGAGTTAAATAACTGCTCTACCGAGTTCACACGGTGCTCCAACACGATTCTCGATGGAAAAGAAGAATCTGCAAGCACGTCAAGTAGCAGAAAAGGATACTCACAACTTATATCGAAGAGAACAATTTTTGTGTTCTCCCCGTCTGTATGTAGCAAAATACGTCTTAAAATGTTAGAGGTTAAGTTGCTTTTTCCTCCGCCTGTGAAAGCGAAAACACCAAAATGATATCTTATGAGTTTTTCGAAATCTACGTAAATCGGAATGACCTTATTGTTTGCTTCAAACATCTTAACAAGACCCAGTCGTGGGTCAACTCGAGCATCCTGCGTAGTGCATTTTGTGTCTACTCCAAATTGGTCTGTTATTCGTTTGTTATACATGTAATTTATCATGCTACTGTTCAGTAGGTAACCGCGACTGCCGACAACAGGGTAAGAGAAGCCTTTTACAAACTTGAATCCTCCACCATGACTCATGAGCAAATCATAATTTATGGGAATTGCATCTATCTGAATCATCATCGTTGAAGTGTCATCTGTTTGCCAATCCCCTTCGCTTTGCTCAATAATCTCAAACTGCATCGGATAATAACCATGATCGCTAAGTCCACGTAGTCCAAAGTGCTCGGGCCACACACGACTAATCTCCATAAGCGTGTAGCGGTTTGTTGTTTCGCTAGTTTGCTTAAAATTCCGCACTGCTAGCAGCATACCTTCCTCCAACAATCCCATTAAGTCTTTTTGGTATTCGATTTTTATGCGGCACTGATAGCGAGCGCTTGTGCCAGAAATCTTCGAATCTGCACCACCCCCGAAAAACCGTGGGATAACCGCAGCTAAGCGCGCTCGAAACTTACCATTGAAGTCTGTGAAACAACGCGAGTCAACGGTTTTCTTTTCTTGCGTTTTCAATGCTTGCTCTCCTCTCCCTGAAAGTACTCATGTAAAATATGAATTTTCTTAATTTATGATTATTGAGTATCCATGCGGCTGTTGTATCCACCATGCGCTTAAACTGACTGTAATTCCACTTCGCGATCTTATCCGCTATGAAGAGCGGCCTATTATGCCCAAAGGCTTCAGGAATATTTGCTGGCGCCATAGCTTGCAACACTCTCATTACAAGGTTCTGCAATTTGTTCGGAACCTCTTTGTCCAAGTAAAGCACGGTTTTCACAGGTTCTATTGTTCCGTCGCTCAACTCGTTTAAGAATTCTTCGATGCTTTTTGATTTCAAGTCATATTTAGGGTAGGATAAACGGTCTACCAGAAGTACGTTACTGCGTAGCATCGGATCCGTCTTTGCTTGACTCAATTGCATATAAGTTTTTAAAAAAGTTCTTTCAAGACTGATTTTGTTTTTTATTGCACCTGAAACATAACCTCTACGGCTTTTTCTGTCAGGCAACATGCTTCTGAAAGCCGCGTCGTATTCGATGATGCTCCATGGAGGCTTGACCTTCTCCATGTTTAAGATGCTTGCAGACTGCAGAATCATTCGATCTGTATTCGGAAGCTTTTGAAGAGCGTTACCCTGAATACTGGTTTTCAGCAGATTACTATTGCGAAGAATGGGGATTAGCTGCCGTTTGAAATCTCTTGCTGCAGTATCCTTCGTAACGCCTACCAGTAGAATGTTTTTTCGCCAGCATTCTTCCATAAGCATCTGGAATGCAAACAAAGTTAGGAATGAAATATCAAGCGTTGTCAGCCAGCGCTCTTTGCCATTCCTAAGTATTTTCATAGAACTCACCTCAGCTTCCGAGTTTTTGGATATTAAAAGTTTGTCGCCTACTTCGATGGTGACATGTTTTAGGCGATTCCAGCTTGAGATATACTTTGGATCCAACGCATAAACTCTGTTCTTTTCGGTCAATATCTTTCTGCTAACCAGATTTCTCAGTGCACCTTTTACTCTGCGTGACCTTTTTTCGTCTGCTATCTCAAACTCAGCAAGAACTTGTTCTGCAGTTAGACGTTTTTTACGTTCAATCAAAAACGCTATTGCATATCGTAGATAATCCCCTCTTGGCGGGGGTAAAGACAACGACGTATTATATACATGCTGCCGTCCAAGAGCTAAGTCGTTTTTGTCTATTGGACTGTCGCCTATAGTTGCGTATCCCAAGAGGTTACTTCTTGCGTTCCAGAAGTCTGTTTTTCTAGTTTCATAAAGGAGACTCGCTCGCTCTGCCGATAGACTTCGGTCCATGAGGATTATGTTGGTAGTTGGATTAGGATCAGTTGCTATTTTATAGGCGAGGTAGTATTCACTGAAAGCCATTATGTAATTGGCTATCATTGAATTGTTGGCAATTTCTTCGTCAGTTGTAGGCTTTGCCGGATTGATTTCGTTGGGTTGTTCTTGCGCTGAGAATGTGTGATCTACTTCAGGAATTTCGTTAATATAGATAGGCACGACGCTGGATAAGCCTGTGTTCTGTTGTATTGTCTTTTCATCGTATTCTACTCTAGTCGTTTCATTCTCGAGGGTTATAGTTCCAGTTGCCGCATAAGCACCACCGAAGAAAATCACCATATCAAACATTGGTCTAGAGTATAACGTGCCATCTATGCCCGCGAAGCGTATTGTTGTGGAGCCGAAGAAATCTGCTGCGGTTTTTCGTGCTTCTTGCGAATTGAAGCTTTGTTTTATGAGGTTTACAAGCAAACCATCATAGATTTTTGTGAGGGCTGAAAATCTTTGCTCGTAGTCTTTGACTTGTTTAGTTGCTCCCTGCATTAGAGTGTTGTATGTGAGTTTTACTGTGTCGCTAAGTGAACGTGCTGTCATTATTTTTTCACCTGTTGTTCTTCTCTTTCAGGGGGATAAAAAAGGATTGTTGACATGTAAACGCTTAAAAATTGTTTATGCTTCGTCAGAATTGGGCTTTTGGAAAACGGCAATCTAGGCAAGATGGTTTTTATTGTGACGTTGATTCTGGAAGTTGTATTCACAACGTTTATATGTCGCTTGCGATATCTTTCGCGATGTCGCTGGTGACATTGTGGTTGAACGATGGACTAAACGGGCTGGCAGCGTTCCTCGAGGACTTCTACGTTTCCTAGTTCTAAATATGTTAGTTAAGAAGCCCATGTCAGGCGCAGAAATTGTTGAAATAATCAAGGAGGAAACAGATGGAAGGTGGATACCCAGCTCGGGTTCAGTCTACCCGCTTTTAGCTTCGCTGCACGAAAGCGGCTTCACTCGCGAGAAGCCCAGTGAAGAGACGGGAATTAAGCGATACGAACTCACACCTAAAGGAAAGACGTTATTTGAAAAACAGATAATCCTCGGGCAAAAAATGTTAAGAAAACTGGAGTTCCTTGTGCCTCTCCTTATTGGCAGATTCCAGTTTGATCGTAACGATGAAAAACTTCTTGAACGAACAAGGGAGCCTGCACGGAGAATCATTAGGACTCTTTTCGATCTTAGAGCAGAAAGAGACTATCAAATAACTGAGCAAGTTTCCCGCGATATTGAAAAAATTCTCACTCAATGCGCAAATGAACTTGAAAAGGTAGTTCAGAAAATCCGGGGAAAAAAACCATTTGCAATTGGCCAACGTTAACAAAAGAATGTATGGAATGTTACCAAAATGGGTTTAAAATCGAGTTTTATGATTGCCGCAAGATCTCTGCTGAGAAGAAAAACAAAGAATCTCAGCGCTATTCTAGCCATAACCCTAGGCGTTACATTGCTTGTTGGCATCCAAATAACAACCGCCACTCTAGAAAACGCGTTTCTCACAAGCATGCTTCAACGAGAAGGCGAAGTAGACCTTCAATTAACGAACTCAACTGGCGGTTACCTTTCGTCTGCTGACTCAGAAACAATAGCTGCCTTAGTTCCAGAAGCAGTAGGAATAATGCCAGAGCTATCGATGCAAGTTCCAATGATGTTAGGTTCCCAGTTTGATGATTCCGTTGAATTAGCAGGAATTTTCCTAAATTATTCAGATGCGTTCGGCTCTTTCTATGACTGGAAAACTGAAGATATGCTAGATCTCAACTCCCTTCTATCTGGTAACACTAGCGTTCTTTTGTCTAGTAGGCAAGCTGAAAAATTAGGTATAACGAAAGAAACGTCTTTACCAGCAATGTTAACCACGGAGTTCACTAATGTCACAGGAACAGTTGTGGAGCCGCCAACACTTCCACTATCTGATTGGACAGTCGAGCCAAGTTTCACCAGTGTTGAATATGTTCTAAACAGCTCTTCGTCTAATCTTACTCTTGAATTAGCACAGAGTCCTTTTCCTGGTTTCGTACCAAGCATCGTTGCCCTTTACACAATGAATATTTCTAAACTCAGTTTATCAGATTTTGATTACATCAATGTGACAGCTACGGGCACAAGTAACATCCAAGTTTTACTGCAGTTTTCATTGGATGATGGAAGCAATTTCAACATAACAAGTTTAGAAGACACTTCTTTGCCTGTAGGTTTAGACATACTAAATGAAGCTTTTAATCTAGCGCCATATTCCAATGGAACACTGAGAGGCGATGCTTTTCTTGCAGTGATGAGTTCTGATGGGATGCCCGCAAGTATTGAAATATCTGAAATCGCCTTTGAAACCTCAAAACCCGTCATTTCTTATTCATCAGAAATTGAAAAAACGGAACTTCAAGTAGTTGGAATATTTAATTCCAAACGGCCTGGAATAGGATCAATGTATCGGGGTGCAATTATCAGATTAGAATTTCTTCAGCAGTGGATAAGCCTGCAAGACCGTCAAAAAATCACAGATCGCATCAACGCTTTTCTCGTGGCTCTTAAAACAGACCATTTTATCTCAGAAATAAGTGAAGACTACCTTCAAGACCAGATAGACCTGATTGAGGAGGCTATTCCAGAGAAAATCGATCCTAACTCTGGTGAACCACGGAAAATCTACTATGTTGAATCTGCTCGGTTGACTTTTTTTGGTATAGCAGAAATAATCATTACTTTGTTGTCTACTATGTTGACAGCATTAGGATTGTTAATCACGATAACTGGTGTTTTACTCATCACAAACGTTCAGCTTATGAACGTAGAAGATCGTGAGTTCCAAACAGGTGTTATGCGAGCTGTTGGTGAGAACCGACGAGGAATTGCATTATCCATACTTATAGAAAACGCATTCCAAGGAATTGTGGGTGGCATTTTTGGTTTGGTAGGTGGATTAGCTTTTGGACAAGCAGTTGCGGTTTACCTTGTAGGTCTTTTTGGCACAGGAGAATTCAGTGTTCAGCCTATTGTCTCTCAGCAAGTTGTGGTTTTATCAGTAGTAACAGGTGTAGCTCTCGGCATCATAACAGGCATATTACCCGCTTTGAGAGCATCTCGTGTTAACATCGTTGAAGCGCTTAGAGGTATTAAAGTTACATTTGAAGAAAAATCTGGACGCAACTTAGCTTTACTAGGAATTTTGTTTATAGCTTTCGGTATTTTTGTTCTCCTAATTAATGGAGTCATTGATGAAAGCTACGAAGCCATATGGCTCACAGATGGATGGAATACACTAGAAGAATGGAGAAACATACTAATCGGTGCAGGTTTGCTGTTTTCAGGCATAGGCTTGGTGCTTTCACGTTTCATCAGCCGTACAAAAGCGTTGAACTTCACAGCAATTACCATATGGGCTGCACCTGTTTTTCTATTTGTTATAGCCATGGGTGAATGGATACCAGATATTTCTGGTTTGGCGCCCGACATTTTGATAATTAGTGTAACGGAGATTATGGTGGGTTCCGTTCTTTTCGTCTCAGTGAGTCTACCCCCACTCATGAGAGCTTTACGTAGATTCCTTGTTAAAATCAGAGGGCTGAAAGGTGTAGGGCAAATAGCTCCAGCGCTGATTTCATCTCATAAAACACGTTCTACACTAACTTTCGCTATCTTTGCTGTTGTATTAACGTTAAACGTGACGGTCGCTACGCTAGTGCCTACAAACCTGAGTTCCATAATTGAAACAGAGCAAGACTCCAGGGGCATAGACCTCATTATATCCTTAAGTAAGCCAGAGGCAAACATAACTGGCCTTTCATACATCGAAGAACTTTACAAAATAGACAATCATATAACCGACGTAATTGGCTTCAAAACATACCGTTCAACGAATCCCCTTGATCTATCGGGTTATGTTGCTTTAGAGGATCCACGCTCATCAAACTTTAGCGCACAAAATGACTTGTTGCCGCTAGGGTATGGAGAACTGACAAGCAGCCAAATCCGTGGAAATGCAACCAATTCTTTTGACAAAGACTGGCGATATGATTTTTATCTGAGCAGCTTCCCGGACGGAATCTACCAACCACCAGCAGCCGATGTAACCGATGAACAACTAAACGAAATGAGCAAACAAGCTTGGGACTTATTCTTTGCTCCTTCATATAGAATGGCAGCATACAACGTTTCCTTGCCAGAACTCTTGTCAGATGAAAGAGAAACAAGTGACTTCGACTTCAGCGCTTTCAGTGGATATGATGGTTACGAACTCGAAGGTATTAGTGTCCTACGCGATGAAAACGGAAGCATTATAGAAAATCCAGTTGTGTTCACAGACTCCTTCCTTCTTCCCTTAGGAATGCAAGTGTGGATACCAATGAACACTTCTGAATCTGGATTTCCAGTTTATCAAGCTTTTACCATAGCTGGACGATTGGACTCTCAAAGAGCAGGCGGCTTTCCTTTATCGCCATTCAACCTCCTAGGCGGAGGAGAATCAAATTTTGTCGACGCCTTAGGAAAACTATATCTAAACGAATATTGGGCAAACCAAACCAATTTCTTGGCTGAAGCTAACGGTGCGACAGCTACAGCAAGAGCACCAAACCAGTTTAACCAGTTCCTAATCAAAACCACTTATTTCATGGATGATCCCCAAATCCAACAAATCGCACAAGCTATAGAGGACTTCACAAACACAAACGATAAAGGCTACCGCAGCCTAGCTGAAGACAACTTCTACGTAGCAAGTACTACAGTGCTTTACTCAATGATCGAGCAGTCTCTGGAAATGATTGAGCGCGTGGTCTCATTCCTTCAGATATACGTCACATTCGGGTTGACTATCGGTGCCGTAGGCATGGCCGTAATCTCTGTTCGCAACGTTTCGGAAAGGAAACGTGAAATCGGAATGATGAGGGCTATTGGCTTTCCACGAAGTCAAGTCATGTTATCAGTGCTGTTGGAGCTTGTAGTGCTCGGAATAATTGGCTTAGCTATAGGCGTAGCTAACGGCTTACTAATTAGTTTAGGCTTTGCTAACATGCAAGGTGCTACACTGGTGATTCCATGGAACGATTTGGGCGTTTATCTTGGTTTCATTACGTTGATTGCCATAGGCGCAGGTGCTATTCCAGGCTGGTTTGCATCAAGAATTCCGCCAGCGGAATCTTTGAGATATGTGGGATAGAGAAAAATGAGGTGTTACAAGAGATGGAAACAAAACATTCAATAATTGAAGACAGAGAGCCAATTTTGGTTGTCTCTGGTTTACACAAACGCTATGAAGAGGGCAAATCCAACGAGGTTCATGCTATCCGTGGTTTAGATCTAACTGTTCAAAAAGGGGATATGATGGCAATTATGGGTCCTTCGGGTTGTGGAAAAACCACACTCTTGAACATGATCGGCCATTTGGATCGCATATCAGAAGGAAAAATTATAATCAACAAAATTGACACCGGCAAGCTTTCAGATGGACAAATGACTGCTTTCCGCAGAGATAAAATCGGCTTCATATTCCAACTGTTCAATTTATTTCCCTTCTTGTCCGCTGTAGAAAACGTGGAAACTCCACTTTTGCTAAAAGGCATGAAAGCAGGAGTGGCCCGCGAACAAGCAAAAATGCTTCTTAGAGAACTAGGCATGGGCGACAGACTGTACCATCTACCCTTAGAATTGTCTGGAGGACAACAGCAACGAGTAGCCGTGGCTCGCGCCATTATCACAGAACCCGCAATCATCCTAGGCGATGAACCTACAGGAGACTTGGATTCTACAACAAGCGCTGACGTCATGAACCTTTTCCGACGGATTAATAAAATTAACAGACAGACTCTGGTATTGGTCACTCATAATCGCTGGATTGCTGAGCAATGTGACTACATAGTTCACATGATGGATGGGAAGGTTTCTCACGTTGAACAAGGACCTTTCAAAAGTGAGGAGGATGCGAAATGAAAGTTTACGCTGCTGGACTGATAGACAAGTCCTTACGGGCAACAAACGAAAAGCTGCGGAAGGCTCTTGTTTCTGACTGTCGTAAAAGCCTCCACGCCTCGAGAAAAGCCATGTTTAGCCAAGAATTTAACTCCTTCATAGTGGTATCTGGCGAGAAAACTGGTATTCCAAACCATAAAACAATTGAAGCAATAGAAACAGGTCGCCTTTATAAGCGATTCCGAAAATACTACGAGAAAAACGAATCACGACTGCATCAACAGCTAAAAGCCGACCAAGAACTACGAGAAACCTCAAAGATTGTTAAAGATTTTATCAAAGAAATTGACCCGAATCTTGTGAAACATTTTGATATGCAACTTAAGAATATCATTAAGAAGTTGCCCACTAGCAAACGCACAATACAGTTGAAAAGTTATGTAACACTTTGGGATATCTCAGAGAACGATCAGTATCGTTTTTACCTTTCTGGACTGAAGTCATCAGTCTTCACAGGGTCTAGTACCAACAATATAGTACATGTTGACGAATTAGTTGACAAACTGCTTATCGCAAACTTTTTCTCAATTTTTTTGAAGTCCACGATCAAGAGGTTGAAGGAATTAGATGGCGTGCTTGAAAGACTCAAGCTAGGTGTTGGAGGAACACACTATAAAACAACTGATCCAAAGTTACAAAAGAAACTGGAACTATTTTTCAGAATTTTAGCCGCAAAACTCAGCGCTTTACAGGACATAGACAATTTAATATCAAGGATTTTCAAGCTGTTCCAGATTCCTTATAACATACTAAAACCGTACAACTTCAAGAACGGTTCTGTTGATTTGAATGAAGCCCTAGAAGAGATGACATCAGACATCGGGTATGGAGAAACATTGCTTAGTGAAGTCAGTAGTAAATTGCAGGAGTGCCAAATTCACTTACGTGACTACTTGGATGCCCGCAAGAATGGAATTAAGACGATAGATTCGATTGATACCTTTAAAAACGCTTTATTGCCAATGGCTGAGTTAAGTACGGACTTATTTATTTCAGCTGAATCAATGAAGATGTGGTCGGATTTCTTCAGTGCTGATATTCCCTACTTCGGATTCAATGAGCGTATCTTTGACACGGAAAACGTCGATGTAGATGACATAGAAGAGGACACAATCATCGCAGTGCGTGGATTATCCAAAAACTACAATCTAGGACGCACAACAGTCTACGCGCTTCGGGGAGTTAACATTGACGTTAAAGAAGGTGAATTCGTAGCGATTGTAGGGAACTCTGGCGCGGGAAAAACCACGCTATTAAATTGCATGGCAGGTCTTGACAACCCAGACTATGGTTTAGTGCTGTTTCGCGGCGAAAACCTTCATAAAATGGATGATTCTGCGAAATCGAAAGCCCGACTGCTTGAAATGGGTTTCATTTTCCAGAGTTACGCTTTGTTACCTCATTTTAACACTCGCGAAAATGTAGCATTGCCGGCAGATTTAGCAGGTCTTAGCAGCAAATTGAAAAAACATGTTGAGGATCTTCTGGAGGGCGTTGGAATTAACAATCAAGCCAAGCAGTTTCCTGCTACGTTAAGCGGCGGACAAATGCAGCGTGTAGCTATTGCCCGCGCATTAACTAATCATCCAGCAGTGATATTTGCTGACGAGCCAACAGGTGACCTAGATTCTGGAACGGGAAAACAAGTTATGGCCTTGCTCAAGAAATTCCATGAAGAAACTAAAACTACAATTATCGTCATAACCCACGAGAAAGATGTAGCTGACTACGCCCAAAGACAAATTGTGATGGAAGACGGCATTATAGTTCAGCCCCACCTTACTTAATAAAAAGACAAAAATAGCAGTCAACATAGAATTATCCGAAGACTCATAGGCAAACACTATTGTATCCGAAAGGAATGCGGGGTTCCCCAAGCCTGGTATGGGGCAGGCCTGCTAAGTCTGTGGTCGAAAGGCCGCGTGGGTTCGAATCCCACACCCCGCGCCACAAGCCAAACTCCCGCATATCCAGAGTTTGCTATTTGGCTGATGCAGAAGAGAGACAATCGAGAATCCACTAGCATAAGAAAAACAAAGGTTCTAAAGGTATTCCACAGAACACCAGAAGAGAATGTTGCTATTCTACGGCTTTTTCGATTCTCTTAATCAGTTCTTTTCTAATTTCCTTGGCTTCTTCTGCCAAAACGTCATTCTTTTCTACTATGAACTTGTATTCAGGAATACTTTCGAGTCTCTTTAAACATCTATCCCAAAAATTAGTAATGATTTGAATATCTTTGGTTGATTCACCATAATATTGTAATTCCAATTCAGTATGTTTGATTTCTTTCTTGCTTAGATTTTCTTTTTTTCTCTCATAGTCAATTGATTCTTCTATAGTAAGGTTCTTAATGAGGCAGTCACGAATTGTAACGCTGCGATTCAGAGGGTTTCCTCTCTTCCTAAAAAGAAGGATTGAAAGGTTTACTCTACCAGCCGTTGATTGATCTTTTTCAAATATTTCGTTAGCAACATCTTGAGTGATTCTCTCAAGTATTTTAAAATCTATTTTATTAATAGCTGATACGTATTCCTCAATCTTCTCAGAGAAGTCATCAAGTCTGTTTCTCAGTTTCTCACTAAATAAGTGATACCGGTCATCTACTTGAATATCGCTCCATGGCTCAAGCAAGAATCTATGATAACTCCTATCTTCGAGTGTAGAAATTATGTTGGTTACTGATTTTTTGAGTTGTCCATAGATTTTCTGTTTTTTGCTCTTGTTAGGATTTGGTTTAGCTATAGCAGTATAGACTGCCGTTACACTTGAAATGTAAATTGCCAAAACTGATGTGATTTCAGGAATCACCTGTAATCTCTGCAAATAGTAATAAGACAACACAATTGCCAGAACTCCAACTAGAATAACTAAAGCAAACCAGTATTCTTTTTTCATTCCTCACTCTACTGCATAAAGAAGTAGCTTATGAAATTTTAAAAGTTCTTTGATAACAGGTTATCTATACATGAGTCTAAAACTTTCCATTTCAAGGTTTTAGGCTAGCATTGCCTGCGATCTCATCCAAAAATTGTAGTATGAAGAACCATGAAATCCAAAACACCTACTATGTATGATGGTATCCAGCAAATTATTGTTAAGTGTGCCACTCTTCTGCTTTTGCTAGGAAATGTTGTTGAGGCAGGTCTCCAAATTGCCACAAGCCAGGTTCCAAATACCAATGCTGGAATTGAAAAAATTGCGTGCAAAGCGTTCATAATCAAACGTAAAGGTGTATTAGAAAATACCTCTGTAGAGGTGCTAAAGGGATTCATGAGTAATACTGCTGAAAAACCAACCCACCATGCGCACATTACTATCAGCATGATTATTTCATGCAAAAAGTAGTTTCCTTTCCATCTGTACCACATGCTCAATATGACTAGAGCTGTCCATAAAGTTTGCATAATAAGATTAATCTCCGGTATTGTTAACCCCATTCCGTAAAACGGGGACATTAACATATTTGCTACCTCAAATAGTATCGTGAAGAGGATTGTGAAAACTGCGATTTTCCCTTGTGAAGAAGTGCTTAAATTAAGTGTGTTTATCTTCTGTTTTCGTGCTACAAATATTGAAGCTAATATCAAAGCTGTCAGCAATGCAATTGTAGCAACCAGTGAGTAGAATGTTAATGGTCTTAATCCCAGAATCGTCTCCGGATTCCATATGTTTGTAGCTATTGCCTGTATAGTAATAGTTAAATCCTCAATGAACCAGCCAGTTTTCGTAGTTACATTTTTGTGCGCTTCGGTAGATCCAATAAACATGCCGCTAGCTTTATCCCATTCCTTATGTCTGAGAGAGTCGTATCCATATGTCACTTCACGGCTTGCACCTAGAAATGTTTTTCTCTCTTGACTTTGAATGGTTACGTTAACAGGTTTTCCTGTGTGTATCGAATAATCATAAAATGTGTCTCCTTTGCCAAGATTTGAAGGAATAATTATCCACCCTTCGACATTTCCTTCTGTAAAATTGAACTTCCAAATAGCGCTACCGATTGTGCCATTAGCATATTTCGAAGTCAGATTCACTGAGAATGATGTTCCCTGAACTGGCAAAACCTCCATCTTAAACCACCTAACATCATGCGTTGGAGGCATAGATCCCTTGCCAGTTATGCTTACTTCATATTCAATCCAATCCCCTTTCTTGACACCAATAGAAGACTCTTCATGGGCAAGTGCAGGTAAAGTAATAATTGAAATTAAAACTATCATAAATGCGACTATGAAAGTAGAAGAGGCGTTCATTAATCATCAATAAGAACAGAGCTTATTTTGAAATTAAAGCGTTTTTATCAAGTTTTCTTGACAAAAGAAGAGCAAAACGCGTTTTTTTAGTCAAACTTTGTTGACTTAGCAACCCACAACAGCAATTTCTTGTCAAGATTTCTTGACCAAGCCATCATATTTGGATACTATACAAAGCGGGTTTTACACATAGAATGTTACATTTCCTTGAAACTACATCTTGAAGTTAGTTTCAATTATTTTCAGTATGTTAATTTCGAAAACAGCTACAGGATTTTCAAGTTTCCATGCTTCCAATACTTCTGGATGAATCTCACCTAAAATGCCAAAATCAATGCCATCAAGTGTTACTTTGCCGATTCTTCCTTCTATGAAGCTTGGATGTACTATTTCTTCTATCTGCCACTTCAAGCCCAAATTCATGAAAAACGCGTCCAGAATAGATTTTATTTCAGTGAAGCTAGCGGTTGGGTGTGTTGTCGCAGCTGCAAGCCACTCTTCATCTCTTGTCTTTGTTTCCTGCGTTTCGTCTACAATCGTAACCTTGCCTAACTCAAATACTTTCTGAGGGAACTCTATCGATTGGTTACTTCCAAAAAACTCCATTAAACTCGGCAAAAGCCAACTTCGCAAACATGACATGGTAATCACTTTAGGATTTACTATTTCAATTATTCGTGCTCTTTGTCGATTCATTTTGTCAAAAAGGCTCTCTGGGTTTGTTAAAGTATAATTTAAAACTTCTTGAAACCCTAAGCCGACCATGAACTCACGCGAGATATCAATCAGCCGTTGCTCAGACTGAACACTGCCAGTTGAAGGTAGTTCACGCCAAAGTGGCTCAATATTGCTATATCCGTAGGCAATTGCAATGTCTTCAACTAAATCTACCGTATGCATTACATCAACACGATAACACGGAATCAGCACAGAAACATTATCATTATCCACCTTTTCCGCTCCAAGACCAGCAGTTAAAAGGCACTCCACTATTTGCTCTGAGGAAAGTTGTAATCCCAGAATATTGTTTGCATAGGCTACGTTTAAAACCATTTTTCTTGTGTGGAAATCGGGAGTTAAAACTTGTTTTGAAGAGTAAAAAGCGTCGTTAGGATATCGAATTCTTGTGGAATATGCTTTTCCACCCCTGTCAATTAATGCCAGTGTTACAAGGTTAAGCGTATTGAGCACAGTTTGATGATCCGTGCCGGTGACTTCCACCAACAAATTCTTCGTTTCATCAGTTACTCTGCCAAGGTTGTTAGAGTTTATTATTGGTGGAAAAGACAACACTTTCCTTTCAGCGTCTAGTAGAATCGGGTAAACCCTGTGTCCTTTCACTATATGACCATATTCCACACCTTTTGGGTGTTGTAGAAGTATCTCCCTTAGATTCATCTCTTCATCAAAGCCAAGAGGAACAAAACTCATTTTGTCTGGTTTTGCGACAGAGTAGCTTAGAGGTGGCGAAATTAAATCATAATTATAAATTCCGATAGATGTTTTCTGCCGATTTCGGCCATAAGTTTGATCCAGTTTATCCTGCAAGTGCATAAGACCCCGAATCACCGCATCCGTAAGCTTCATTTCCTTAACCACGGAACAGCAAATGTAAGGTCTTATCGCTTTAAGCACAGGATCAACATTAACTTCTAGCGTGGGAGCATCTGCCTCATAGTGCCGATAGCCCTTCTCAAGATTAAGGAAAGTTCGCAGAGTCCGAGATAAACCTTCGACACTCCACAAATCAGGACGACCAGTATCTTTCAACTCAATGCTAGCAATATCTTCTCGCTCGTTGTAAAGCTTCACTTCGCTTTTGACAAAAGCTAAAAGCCAATCCAACTTTTCCAAATCGCCCTGCCAGCTCCAATCAAGCAGTCGCCCGAACTCACAACAATCAACGTCTATTGTAGGCAAGTCAAGTCACCTCTTTTTTGCGAAGCCAATCTAACCTCTGACTAAAAATATCCCGGATATCTTCAATACCGGCACGCATCATGAACAATCGGTCAACTCCCAGACCCCATGCAATAACCGGGGTTTTTACTCCTAATGGCAAAGTGACTTCAGGCCTGAAAATTCCTGAACCACCAAACTCAATCCAACCGTAACCCTTCTTAAAAGCGCTAAGTTCGACACTTGGCTCAGTGAAAGGAAAATAATCAGGTTTAAACCGCACTTTGTCTGCACCAGCAATTTCAAGGGCAAATTTCTTCAAGACACCTAACAAATCTCTCAACGTAAGCTTCTTATCTACAACTATACCCTCAACCTGATTGAACTCGCTCAGATGAGTCTTATCCACAACTTCTGGTCTATAGCAACGCGCAATTGAAAAGTACCTGCCGGGGATCTCCAAGTCGGGGATTAACAGCGTTCTTGCACTGAGGCAAGTTCCGTGCCCCCTGAGAATTAGCCTCTTTGCTTCCTGAGTTGAATAATCATAACGCCATCCTGTTGAGCCAGTTATCCAGCCATTCTCGTGAGTAGCCTTAACATTATTAACTGCAACTTGGTAGGCCTTTGTGTCCCCGAACTCAGGTTTTTTTATAAAATAGATGCCGTTCTCTTCTCTCGCAGGGTGATCTTGAGGCGTGTATAAAGCATCAAAATTGAAAAATGAAGTTTCCACGAAGGGACCTGTCATCTCCTTGAAACCTAATGTGACTAGTTTAGTACGAACTTCCTCAAGAAAGCTAAGATAAGGATGCTTTTTTCCCGGCCAAGTCTTTGCTACAGGCGCTTTGATATTGTACTTTTGAAACTTGGTTGTTCTCCATTTACCCGTAATGATGAGTTCCGGTGTGAGTTGCGTGACTTCCTCAATGGCTATCTTGCTTTGCTTCGCGAGTTGCTTTCCTGCAGATGTAATTTCTATAATCCTTTGGGTTTTAACTTCCGTGGTCAACAACTTCCGCTTCTTGAGCGTTTGTACAGATGATTGCAGTTCAGCGTCCAGCAAATCAAGCGGAGTTTGATTTTTGCCATGCAAATATCGCAATAATTTTTCGTCGTTTCCTTCTGGAAAAGCATTCTGGTTTAGGCGATCGGCAATTTGTAACGTGTTAGTTTCTGAGTCGTATGTCGCCCATTTCTTCCTCAAAATCCAGCCTAATGCAATCTGTTTGAATTTCACATTCAAGCTTGCTTGTTTTATTGCTTCGTCAAGTTCAGCTTCTCCATCTGAAGCGACTAAGATTTTCACCACTCGTCTTTCAGGCAAGCCGTTTTCTGCGTGATCTTCGCCCTCAGCGCCAAGTTTAACGATAGCTTGGGGCTCTGCGTGTATTCTGATAAGATTTTTCTCCTTCAGAGTTAAGGCTATCCGCATGACTGCCGCATCAGACAGCTCAGCTTTGTTGATTAACTGTTCCATTGAAGCCTTTCCCCCAAGATGCTGCAACACAGAAAGAAATTTCAGTTCATTAGCCCTGAGATTTGCCATACTCACAATCCTTCGTTAATGCAATACAAAGTTTTTGTTTATGTAGTTCTATCATCGCTAATAAAAGCATGTTGATGGGATTCAGTCTTATATTCACTGCAGTCTATACCTATCGATTCAAATCTTGAACGAGTTTTTTCTGGAGCTTGTTTTTGGAGGATTCTACAAAAAATTTATGCATTATCTTTCACGGAAGTTCACATTTAGGTAGTATTGAGGAATATGTTCCTAGGCTTCTTGAAGATGTACTCTTCAGTCGTCTCGGAAATGGTTGCCTCTGGCTAATTCTAATGATTGTTATTGTAGTCTGCATTACCAAATTATTTTCTGACAAATTTTATATATGGTCTCATATCAAACATAGCTTCCATAAACTTAAAGGAGAAAAAAATGATGAATAGAAAGCATAAGATTGCGGTAATCCTGACTATAACACTACTAGCAATTCCTATGATACTGCAAACAGTTCAAACAAATGCTCAAGACGTAATTTATGTTACTAACTACCTTTATGCCTATGCTTCACCTAATCCAGTAGGTGTCGGCCAAACCGTATATGTTAGCTTGTTCTTTACGAAACCATTGCCTCCGGCTTATGGTTCGATGTTCGGCGGCGGCGTATACAACGATTTAAGCGTTGTTGTTACCCCGCCAGAAGGCGCACCAATAACGCTTGCCTCAGATCTTACGACTGATACGACAGGCGGTGTAGGTGGACTTGAGTTTGTGCCAGACGCAGTTGGAGAATATCAGGTGCAAGCGTTTTATCCCGGAGAATGGTTAACCGGAGCTGTGGATGAAATATTTCTAAGCGAAACCGAAAGTCCAATAGCCACTTTTGTGGTGCAAGAAGAACAGATAACAGAATATGCTCCTCCTCCACTTCCTACAGAATACTGGTCGCGTCCAATATTTGCAACAAACTATAATTGGGCAAAACTAGGCGGAAACTGGTGGGGACTAGGCAAACCATCATTCATGAACACTGGTGGCTATGATGCTTCTGGAAATAACTTTAACGCGTACAGTCAAGCACCAAATTCTGCTCACATAATGTGGACCAAGCCAATTGCATTCGGTGGCCAACCTGGTGAACCAATTGAACCCAATCAAGAAAGCCATTATACTTCAACATCAATACTCTATAAGCAAATGGAAGGGGTAATCCTCAACGGAATTTTCTACTACGATAAATACCCCAACGTTCCTGGCGCTAGAGCCGGCCGCGCTGCTATAGACATGCGTACTGGAGAAACACTTTGGGAGCAGGAATATTTTGGTGACACATTAGCATTTGCTAGTGTACTAAAATTCCATACGATACAGGAGTACGGATCTCAAGCATGGCTATGGGCAATGAGCGATTCAAGTCCGAGAGAATTCAGGCTATATGCTCCATTGGATGGTACCCATGTGGCAAACGTCACGAATTTTCCAAGCGGACTAGTGGGGATGTTTGGATCTTCACCAGCAGGATTGGTAGATACTTCAGACTTTCTAACTCAAGGATCAGTGCTAATTCATTATACTGAAGGCGGTAATCTAGTGATGTGGAACTCCTCACGATGTCTATTCGGTCCAAGCGGCACAGCAGTTCTTCGCCCATCAGGAAATATTGACTTCCAGAGGGGCATACAATGGGAAGTACCCATTCCAAATTCATACAACGACGAACCCATAAGCCTATTCATGTCAGCAAGAACTCAAGAGGCAATTGTATTTACCTATTATCCTGCAATCATTCCAACATTTACTGTAGAGTTCGGAGATGACTATGCGATAGACCTCGGAATAGACACAAAAACAGGTGATATATTATGGGGACCAGTGAAGCGGACACTAGTAATGTTCAATGAAATCAACGTTGTAGCTGCAGGTGAAGGCTACTATGTTAGACACAATAAAGACCAAAACACAGCTTATGGCTATTCTGCGATGACCGGAGAGCAGCTATGGGGACCAGTTCAACTTGAAGGAATTCCATTAGCTACTCTTGCACGCGGCGCTGCCATTGCTTATGGCAACGTCTATATTTGGGACTTCGGTGGCGATGTCTATAGTATCGACCTTGAAACAGGAAACGTCGAATGGACTTTCAGTCGCGGAACCGCTGGATATGAAAATCCCTATGGTATATATCCAATATGGCACTTCGGTTCTCACAGCATTGCTGACGGAAAACTATTTCTAGCTGAAAGCCGTATGTACGACCCGCCACTATTTGTCAATGCACGTCGCCTCGCTATAAACTGCACCACGGGAGAGCTTGTCTGGAGCGTTCTCGGCTTCCACGGTCGAAACACGGGAGCTATCGCAGATGGCTACCTTCTATGTTATAACAGCTATGACGCTCAAATATACTCTTTCGGCAAAGGTCCAACAGACACCTCAGCCATGATTCAACAAGATGTAGTAACAGAAGGTGACAGCGTACTAATACAGGGTATGGTCACTGACGAGTCAGCAGGTACAAAAGACTCCGACAGAATAGCACGGTTTCCAGATGGTGTCCCAGCAATATCTGATGCTAACATGTCTTCATGGATGGAATACGTCTACATGCAACAAGCCAAACCTGCAGACGCAATAGGCGTTGACGTTACCATAAGCGTACTTGATCCAAACGGCAACTGCTATGACGTAGCCACAGCTACAAGCGATGTCAATGGTTTCTACAGTGCAACTTTCACACCGCCTGTGCCAGGTAAATACACGGTTTACGCTACGTTCTCAGGTTCAGAATCCTATTGGCCTTCATCAGCAGTGACCGCTCTCAACGTAGAGTCTGCACCAGAGCCAACAGCAGCACCAACGGCAACACCCGCACCAATGACTGATACGTACGTGTTAGGTTTAGGTGCAGGTTCAATAATCGCAATCATAGTTATCGGACTAGTCGTTATCCTAATGCTTAGAAAGCGATAAATATCTGGCAATACCAGAACTTCCCTTTCTTTTTTAGTTTAATAATTCTGTTATAGTTCATTAACTTTCGAGTTTCTAAGATAATTTGCTGAAAAACACAATTGCCATTTCAACAAAAGAAATCGAATTTCCAACGTGTGATTTCCTGCTGCGTCTTAGTATTCAGAAACCTTAAAGAGCTAGAGTGTTAATTCATAAAGGTAATATAAAGTAATATCCGATAATCTCATAGATTGCGAAAAGAGATAATAGTAATTCGCATCATGCGATTAACCCTAACTAAATAACTCACCTTGGAGGTGCACACTTACGGGTACATCCCAAACATTTACCATAAAGTATGTTATACAAGCTAGATTTGAAATTGAAGGTGTCGTTGAAAAACCAGATGTGATAGGAGCTGTTTTCGGACAAACAGAAGGACTTTTTGGACCAGAACTTGACCTAAGAGAACTCCAGAAAACAGGTCGCATTGGAAGAATAGAAATAGATTTACACTCAAAAAACGATCGAACCACAGGAAGCATAATAATTCCAACAAGCCTTGATCGTATAAGCACAGCCCTAATAGCAGCCAGCATTGAAAGTATAAACCGTGTTGGTCCCTGCTCAGCTAAAGTCATTCTAGATAAAATCGAAGACATTCGTGAGGCAAGGCGAAAAGTGATAATCGACCGTGCCAAAGAAATTCTTCATAAGTGGAATATTGAATCTATGCCAAATGTAGATGAAGTCTACAAGCAAATCTCTAGTACTGTGAAGCTCGGCAAAGTCGAGAAATTTGGACCAGAGAACTTGCCTGCAGGACCAGAACTTGAAAAATCCAAAGAAATTATTGTTGTGGAAGGACGCGCAGATATTATAAATCTTATGCGATGCGGAATTCTAAACACAGTTGCACTTGAAGGGGCAAAGATACCTGACTCAATAAGGAAACTATCCAAAGAAAAAGAGGCTACAGCGCTTTTGGATGGTGACCGAGGAGGCGATTTAATCCTCAAAGAACTTCTCCAAGTTACGAGCATAAAATACGTTGGTCGAGCACCAAGAGGAAAAGAAATCGAAGAATGCAACTGCAAAGAAATCAACAATGCACTAGAAAACAAAGTTTCAGTAAAAGACGTCTACAAACCAAAGCGGGAGCAACCAAAAACTGAAGTTCCTAATGAAATTAGCCAAACCGCAAAATCTCTTCAAGGCACCCTTGAAGCAATTCTTCTCAACCAGAAACTTAGGCAAACCGAACGTTTGCCTGTAAGCAAGTTGGCTGAAAAACTACAAAAAGCAAAGGGCGTTAACACTGTAGTTTTTGATGGTATAATAACACAACGCATCGTTGATATGGCAGCGGAAAATAATATAAAACGAATTGTTGCTTCTCGTATTTCAGAAACTGTAAAGCCAGCATTAAACGTTGAATTAATAACATTCAAGGATGTTCTAAGCAAATAACTTGAATTCTTTTCTTCTCTTTTTATCCTGTTTTTTCAATATTTCAAATCGCTACTGCAGTAAATAGATATGTACTTCCTCTTTCAGATAAAATTTTAAAATTGTAATTTGTGCCATTTGAATACATATAGTCCAAAGCAAGCTCTCCCCGTTTTTCTGGACGAATCATTGTAGTATTTGATGTGAAATTTTGTTTTTCATTATTAATCCATACTTCCACAATCTCAGAAGGAGCTGATCCATTGCTTTCTACAACTAAGATTATTTTGTTGCCTTCTATAAAGTAGCAACTAGATACGTTGATTTCTTCCACTTGAGTATGTGGGACTGCTTTTCCAGTCAAAGAGTCTACAGCTACGCTGAATATTACCATAACGGAAATTAGTAGAACGGATCCGACCACAAGCTTTGTGTCTTTGCCATAATTTAATTTTAACATATCTTTCACAATTCTCTAAGAATACTAGTTAATTGTCAAGAATAGAGATTGAATCAAACGATTCCTTTTTGGAAAACATACACATGCATATTTCATACCTGCTGAAAGAATTGAACATTCAAAATTCGACGTATTATTAGTCAATTTTTTGTCGCCTTTTGTGGGTTCTGAAATCTTTCTTTAGATAGGTGAATTTCATACGTGGAGAGAACTCTCAAATATAAATGTTACTTAGCAGCAATCAAGAATGATGGTTGCGCCCTGATATGGACAACTTATCGTACGTCTTAGCTGTTTGGTATAACTCGCGCTAATATAGAACAACATACTTAATGTGGATGAAATATAGCATGAACAGCCGAATTTTCTTTTCGAGGCTGCAATATTGCCTCTTCGAAAGTTCGAAGTACACTTGCAGGCTCAGCAATCTGATGTGAGGTCTTGCAGTTCCCGTTGTTTTTCACACATTATAACTAGCAAGGTTTTGAAGTCAATTAAAATTGCATGTATACTAAGTAGGTTGCATTTTTCTAATAGATAACTTCGGTTATTGAGCTAGATTTCGTATTTATCATATTGGTTTGGGAAAGGAAGTTTTGTGAAGAGGTTTTCGCCTCTTCCCTCGTCAATATGTTGCCTGTTCTCAACTCAGAATTTGTTTTGCTTTTTTTGCGTATACTTCAAATGCATTCTCAGAAAATAAAACGAAAATCACTTCGTTTAGTTGGTTTTCTTTTTCTAAGAATTCTTTCACTGTTTTAAGCGCTATTTGAGAAGCGATTTCAATGGGATATTGATAGGCTCCTGTGCTTATGGATGGGAAAGCTATGGTTTTTAAACCCTTAGATACAGCAAGCTTCAAAGAGTTTTGATAAGCTTTGCCTAGGAGTTCATTTTCACCATGGTTACCCCCGGTCCAAATTGGACCGACCGTGTGAATTATATGTCTCGATTTTAGGTTTCCTGCGTTTGTAATAATGGCTTTGCCTGTTGGAAGACCTTGTGGCCATTCTGTGGCGCGAATTTTTTTGCATTCCTCAAGTATTTTTGGTCCTCCTCTATTGTGTATTGCTCCATCTACGCCTCCTCCTCCCATGAGTGAACTGTTAGCGGCATTGACAATCGCATCCGTATTCATATTGGTTATATCTCCTCTAATTAGCCGAACATTTCTTATTCCTACTTTAAACTCGCACTGCATTACCTTCATCCCTCAATTACTGCGAACTAATGATCGCCGACCATAAGGCTGAACTGAAGAAATATGCTCCAAATCCTATTAGCACTATGAAACAGAATATCAGAATTGCTTGGTTAAGGCGTTTGCTCCAAAAACGTTGTGACTTATAAATTAAAAAAGCGACAACTGTATACCATAAAAAGTCGCAAAGCCAGTGAACAACCGCGAAAACCATAAACGCTAGAAAACCGAAGTTTCTAGCGGTTATTACAAGAGTGGTGCCAATAGTCAACCACCATAGAATGAAACCTGCATTGGCTGCCGTAGTCCAAATTCCAGCAATCAAGGATTCTTGTTTAGGACTCTCGTAGTTTTCTACAGCTTTGTTTCGGTTTTTAAAAATTCGAATCCCCATTACCATCATCAATACCCCTCCTATTATGCCTACGGTAATTTGGACTATTTGCAATGTCTCAGAGGCGACAATTTGATCAATTGTGTAGTAAATGATAAACATCAATGGAATCTCCACAATTCCATGTCCAATTGAAATTAGAAATCCCGCGGTTTTTCGTTTTGCTGCTTTTTCAATTGTTACAGCAAACAAAGGACCGGGCATCATGACTCCTGTTAGTGAAATAAGAACTACAGACGATAGAAACAAATAAAACTCTGTTGTAAACGCCATGGCAAACCTATTTATTGTTTCTCTAATAAATCATCCTGAAATTTCACAGAAAAAATCTACCGAACACATGTACTGTGTACAAAAGCATCACCAAAACACACTAAGAAAACTTAAATCCACTCTAACGACAGACAAGGTTACGCTGCATTTCGATTATTTCCGCACTGTTCTTCGCAGACGCATAATTATCAAGAAGTGCCTCATTTAACTCTAGAAATGTATGTCCCCAAGTGAAAATTGAAAGAACCTCATTCGCCTCCTTCTTGAATCCTGCAATATATAATGCCCCAGCTATAGCCTCAGCAGTGGTAAGTTTCGTTGCCTTACCAAAATTAACTGGATTACCAGCTATTAAAATAGGTAAACAACGTGAAGTTCCCCGTAACTGCTTTAGCAACACTTTTTCAGCGTGCTCCCAACTACAATCCAGAGCAGATAATCCCCAATTTTCGACGCGTTCCCTATCGGCAGGAGAAAACGCAATCTCCGAGAAGGGATTAAGAACAATAGCCCGCTTTGGCAGAAACCTAGCTTTAGTCACCACCCTAGCGAAGCTACGGCGTTTAAGCCTTAAGCCGGTGCAGCGTTTTGGGTCACATTGATTCGCGTGATAAATAGTTAGCCTAATTGGATTTTCAACTATTTTTTTGCACCTTCAAATGGCTCATTGGGTCCTCAAAAATCTTAGGGATCCAGCTAAGAAGGTCACTTGCCATCATATGACAGCCAATGTCACTTGCCACAAAGTCTCCTGCTGCTCCATTTACAAAAGCTCCAGCAACAGCAGCTTCAAAAGCATTAATTTTCTGCGCTAATAATGCACCAACTATTCCTGAAAGAACATCACCTGTTCCTCCAACAGTCATAGCTTGATTCCCTGTGAAATTAAGCTTAATCTTTTTCGAGTCGCAAACTATGTCCGTTTGTCCTTTAAGTAGGATTACTGACTTAAGGTCTGAAGCTGTTTTTCTCACCTCAGCAATATGATCTTCAAAGTTTTGGGGTAATTTGCGTTCTGCAAGTATTTCAAATTCACCAGCGTGCGGAGTCAAGACTAGAGGCACTGCCAATGGTCGCTTGAACTCTGAGAATGCTTTTAATCCATCAGCATCAAGAAGAAGCGGTTTTCCTGCATTTTCAACGGCTATCACACATTCCTTGACAAAATCGACAGTTTCACCGTGCAATCCAAGTCCTGGTCCCATGACAACCGCATCAACATTCTCCAGGTAAGGCATCAGAGTTGTCACATTGCTTTTGGTTAGGTTGTCACCTTTGAGCTTTAGAGTTATCAAATCAGGAGAAATCGATGATATGGCGTAGGCAGTTTTTGATGGTGATGCGGTATAGACAATGTCTACGCCGGTTCGCAAGGCAGCTAAAGATACGAGAGCAGGGGCTCCAGAAAAAACTTGGCTGCCACCTATAACTAACAAACGACCAAAATCTCCTTTATGTGCACTTTTGGACCTGGGTTTTTTTGCCAGAATAACGTCGCCTGGACCTGCGAACTGGGCTATTTTGTCAGGCAAACCTATATCTTTCACAAGCAGTTCACCTACATATTTCTTGGCAACTTGCAAGCCTCTCTTCACTTTATGGAAAGTTATAGTAATGTCCGCTTTCACAGCGTTGCCTAACACCGTTCCGGTGTCGGATTCTACCCCAGTCGGAATATCTACGGCGATTTTAAAAGCAGGCATAGAGTTTATGAAATCTACAGTTTGTGCTAAAGGAGGTCGAAGCCTTCCTTTTGTTCCTGTTCCAAGCAAGGCGTCAACAACTATGTCAGCACTTACTTTTGGAATAACGGTGCTGTCGGTTACTTCTTTTATTGTAATACTCTCACGCAGAGCTTGAAGGCTGAACCAGTTTTTTATTGTTGCTTTGTGCTGTATGTCTCTGCTTTTTCCAATAAGAACCACGGTTACGTTGAACCCGTGAGCTAGTAGATGTCTAGCTGCCACTAATCCGTCGCCACCATTTCCACCCAGACCACAGAAAATTGCGACTTTTTGTCCTCTTTGGAATCGCGAAACGATTTCTGCCGCAACGTTATGTCCAGCGTTTTCCATTAGTTGAAGCAAAGAAATTCCAAAATATTCGGAGTTAATCTCTAAGGCTCTCATTTCTCTGCTTGTAATAACCTCAGCTTGTTTCTTTTTCGTTTTCATTTGGAACCCTGATTAAATTAGTTTTATTATATTAAAAGATAAGGCTATCCTTCGCCGATGTCTTCTATGCGCTTTAGCGACTGCTTTTTTCTATAGATAGCAAACTGGTATACAATAGCATCACCCAAACACAGTTTCTTAGTTTTGCATGCACCTTCTCTGGCGAAAGTGCTAGCTTACAAAGTAGCTTTGGGTTGTGATCATTATGGTTTTGGTCGCTGGTTTCTTCCTTTATATTCTCTGGACACAATCATCGTAGTTGTTACGAGCACGTTTGGCACATTCCTAACACTAAGAGATACAAACTCTTCTAAGTTGTAAAGCTCGGGTGTCTCCACTTTTGCAACTACATCATATTCCCCAAAAAGTATGTCTGCATGCACGACCTCATCAAACTCGACGAGTTTTTTGCATACATCTCTCTCAGATCCTGAACTAACCTTAAACAACACATAAGCTACTACAGTCATAATTTCACCTAAAACCTTATCCAAACGACGACTTAATTACTTTTCCATGTACCCAAGGAGAGTGTTTTTGCAAAACTTTATCCTTTGTTCAAACAATATTTTCCATGGAGTTTTAAGTGATCCAGTATATTGCTAAGAGGAATTTTGAATGAAAAAAGAATTTAGAGTAGATAAGACAGGGGCCCTCATAATAGTGGATGTACAAAACGATTTCTTTCCTGGCGGTACTATACCAGTTTCCGGAGGTGACCAAGTTATTCCATTCCTTAATGATTACTTAAAACTCTTTACGAAAGCAGAAGCTATCATCTTTGCTACAAGAGATTGGCATCCACCAAATCACATATCGTTCAAAGATCAAGGAGGATCTTGGCCAGCTCATTGCGTTCAAAATACACAGGGTGCAAAGTTCCATCCAAATTTGAAACTTCCAAAGAACACAATAGTGGTATCAAAAGGCATCAACCCGTTCAAAGATAACTACTCAGGTTTTGAAGGCGATGAACTGGCAAATACTTTGAAAAAAACTGGAACTAAGCGAGTATTTGTTGGCGGTTTAACAACTGAATACTGTGTGAAGAACACAATTATTGAAGGTCTTGAGCTTGGTTTTGAAGCTGTACTGCTTCTAGATGCAATTGCAGGCATTAACGCAAAACCAGGTGATGAAGCGAATGCAATTGACAAAATGGTCGAGAATGGAGCTGAAAAAGCAACTCTATCAGACTTTGTATACCCTCTTGAGATTCCGCCGGTAAATGAGCCTGATGCTGAACTCCTAGGTGAGAAGCGAATGTCAAAATTTGAAATCAAAAAGAAGGCGCGAATGAGACCCAGAGGACCTTACAAACAAATCCGTACTGAAAGAGGCTAGAAAACCAATATAACCTTCAGCTTTCAATAATTGGAAGCTTTCAACTGTAAACTTTTTTCGAAGTCTAACGAAGGCTATAAATACGTGAAAACGAGCGCTTGGAATTCATTAAAACCGCTGAATAAAAGCTTTCTTAACAGGAAATAGACTTGAAACCAAGGCATTTAAGGGTCTAAAAAAGACCTTTTTCTACCAAAGCGTCCTATTTCTTAGAATTAGGTTAATTCTTTTTTCCAAGTGATTCGAAAAAGGTTCGAAGCAAAATATATAGAAGGAAAAAGTTAAAAAAGGTTATTTCTTTTCAAATTGATTATCATAAAAAGTTAAATTATCATGATTAGGACTAACTGTATGGAATGCAAATTGCGAAGTCTAAAAATCAGGCAAGCATCAAAGATTGTATGTTATTGAGTTTCGTTTTAAATTACTAAGGTATCATTGTTCGCCGATGACTTGAATTATTAGAGTTCGTTGGCGAGGATAGACATCTGTCTCCACAAAGAGCAAAGACTGCCATGTTCCAAATTCTACCCGTCCGTCCGTCAAAGGTAGGGTCTTGTCAGGCGGCAATAGCATTGAACGTAGATGTGAATGCGCGTTTGAGGGATGCTGGTATGCTTTTCGTTTAGGGGCTAATTCTTCCAAAAAACTTTTTATATCGTTAAGCAAAGCGTAATCGTTTTCGGTTAGAACAAGTATACCTGTAGCATGAGGCGCGAAAACATGCACTAATCCATTTTTAATTGTCGACTCGAAGACTACTTTTTGAACTTGATCGGTTAGGTCAACGAAATCAATTTCACCCTTCGTCGAAAAACGATAACTTTTCCTGAAGACTTTAAAATTTGACGTCACATTTCTCTCCATTTGAGTATTTGTATTGACAGCTGAAAAACATTTCCACAAGCAATTAGCAAAGAATTTGGAAAAAGGGAACGATGCAAGATTGAGAGATTATTTGTGTTTGCGAACAGGCACTTTAAGCAGTTGCTGCTCTATTAAACATTCCTTCAAGTAGTCATCTAATGTCGCAGCAGGCACAACGTCAATGGTGTAATCTCTTGCGTCAATTGAATAACGGTAGTTCTTTTGTGGAATAACCACTTTTTTGAAACCCCATGCCTCGGCAGCCTTGATCTTCTCGTGAACACCGCCTACTGCAGTTATTTGAATAGAGCCATTAACGCCTAAGTTTATCTCTCCTGTAACCGCAACGTCTTGCCGTACCGGCTTTCCCTCAATAAGCGAGCATAAAAGTATTGCCATGGTGACACCTGCGGATGGACCATCAACTCCATAAGATTGTGCAAAATCAATATGAGTCAAGTAGTCTTGAGCTATGTCCACACTGTATCTCTGGAGGATTACACTTCGGACTTTTGCGATGCTGTCGGCAATAAAACTCTGACCTTTAGCTACACCTGTCACTGTATAATATCCTTTGAGAGGCTGGTTTCGAGGTAACTCAGTTTTCCTAACAAGCTGGGCTTTCACCCCTAGGACATTACCAGTCATTTCACCACTATAGGGATCCTTTACCACAGCTAAGCCATGAATCTGACCGAGAATTACACCTTTAGGTTTTATTTCCAAGAGTTTTCCTCTTTCATGCATCTCATGTTCAAGTAATTGTTTTTGAATAGTCTTGCAGTGTTCATTTATTGCTTCTAAAACATGACGCCGCTCAACAGCTTTGCATTTCTCGTTCATGGCTAAGACCGCGGAAGTCTTGATTATTGAAATTAAAGGTCTAAACCGGGTGGTAAGTGCATCGCGTTTGTTACTTCGCCGTCGACCTTCTTCAACTATTTCCATGCATGCGTCTCTACGGAAAGGTTGGAGGTTGAAGCGTTTTATTTCTTGGGCTATAAACTGAACGTATTTGCGCCTATTTTCTATCGTGTTAGGCATATCATTGTTCATACGCACTATTTTGCCATAGCCGTAAATTCGGTCCATAAGTGCAGGGTGGATCTGACCTATACTGTCAAAGTTACCTGCACATACAAGAAAAGTTATCGCTGGTACGGGCTCAGTGGACACAGCCATTGCTGAGGTTCCTCCTCCGTGCCATCGACTTCGCAAAGTAATAGGAAGTTGACCATCTTCCAGAACTGTTAATAATGTAACTGCATCCTCTGGATCCAAGTTCTTAATTTCGTCAATGTACAGTATTCCTAATGACGATACGTGAACATCGCCGGCAGTAACCCGTTGATGTTCAGGTGTGCCTAATCCGCCAGTTTGAAAGGGGTCCCAAGCTACTGATCCAAAAAGCTGGGCACTTCTATGTCCTGTTGCATCCACGAAAGGAGCATTTCCAGATCCATTGTCAACTATCAGCTTTGGAACATCTGATTGCTGCGCGCCTCCGACACCACGAAGATTTGTCAATCCACCCATGCGAGAGAACCACCATATGAATATACTGAAGAAAATTAAACTTCCACCAGGAATGAAAGTTAGGGGTACAAGATTTATGAAACGGTCAATGAAATAAGCTGAAAAGTTATTGTTGTATAGCTCCTGCCAAGATGTTCCTCCTATTGATAAGCCATTGGCGTTCCATGTTTGCCAAGCATCAATCATGAAGTACAAACCTAAAGCCAGGAGGAATACGCCTAAAGTCAACATGATCATTTGTATGGCTTTAAGGCCAACTTTTGTTGTGAACTTGCGCTTAAGTTCTCTGCGCTGTTCAGCATGTTGAACCTTTTTGCCCTCTCCAATTGAATGGATTGATACGCGTGGTTGACTTGGTAAAACAGAATTTTTCCAGGATAAAACGTCATACAGTTTGATGCCATTATCTTTGTAGACTTGAGTGAGTTTTTCTGATAATGCCTTTCCAAGAAGAGACTTGCCAGTTCCAGGATCACCTAAAAGAAGCAAATATGGTCCAGGGCTAATTACACTTTTTGCCGAAGTTTTAGGTTGATCAGTTTTGCTCCAACTGGCATACCACTCTGTATGCTCTAAATGCTTGAGTTTATGAACCCACTCATTCAGACAGAGGAATCCTTCATTTAGAGCTTGATCTTGACCTATAACCCAATTTATCATGCTTTCATCTACTGGATAACTTTCCGTAGTTTTGAAGTTGCCCCAATCCCACCGTACCTTAACGGTTCTTCCTTTCACAGTTCGAGTTATGGTTTCCATGCCTTCCCCGAAATGATCAAAAGACAAGCCTTCTCCTCCGTCCACCAATCAATAGTCATAACTCAAATCAATTAAAGCACTTATTTCAAAATCAATAATATTCAAAAAAATTACATAAATTGACTAGTCACCCTTGCAAATAATTACGGCTTTCCGAAAGGCTTATTTATTGATTTTTTGTTGAAAAAACGCTCCTTCTAAAAGAAAAGTCAAAATTTTGGATTGTAGACAATCGAATGTCAATAACATAAAGAATTGATAAAATTTTTTTAATTTAACCAAAAACTAAAAAGCCTAAAAACAGCCGTAAATAGAAAAATAACGGCTTTTTCGGCGTTTTGACCCACTGTTTCACCCTTTTCCATGGACTTTATCGTGACCTCATATAAAGACCGTCGAAAATCTCCATGCGAACCGATGAAGGCTTATCTTCGAACTTGCTTCGAGTGCTTTTTATCTTTATCTGTTCTCCCTAGTTGTAGACTGCAGACTTCTCGTCTGTTTACTTTTTAATACATCATATGGACGGGTATGGCATGTACTTTTCGCGGTGATGAGTACGGCTATCCTCTTAAAAATCGCGAATATTCGAATCGTTATCTTGTTTTAAAGAAGTTTAATTGATGTTTTGGTATACGCAAAGGAAGTTGATGTGTTTTCTATGTCACCAGCTTTAAATTTTGGTCAATTATTGGTTCAGAAAAAAGGTCTTTTATGGGGTTTTTTAAGTGAGAATATGTTTTTGTATCTATTAGTGTAGGCCAAACTATGAGTATTTCCAGTTTAAAGATGTTAGAAATTCCTTTATAGGTGATTCTGGTGAATAGTGTAATATCATAAAATATTACGTCACCAACTCTCTGCAGCACAAGGTGGAAGAAAAATCTGTATACATAAACATAAACAGAACCTACAATCTTTAATGAAAGCAGAAGAATTTTTTACTTAATTCGCCATCTTAAGTAGGTCAACCAGTGAGGAAGAAAATTGGTAAAAGAAGATGATAGAATCAGACTTCGCAGATGGAGAAAAAGAGGATTCTACAGTGAAACAGTTCTTGTTAAGTTGTTGATGAAAAATGGGTATAATGCTGTTCGGATCCCTGTTAGTAATCCTAGTTTAAGTCCCCTGCCTGACCTTATGGCACGCAAAGGTCAGCACACTTATGCTTTTGAAGTGAAGAACGCTAGCTATTATGCATATTTCCCTAAACTACAAATTGACAAGCTCTTCAGATTTCTTAACGAACTTATACCAGGAAATAATAAAAATAAGCATGCCATCATAGCGGCTCACCTTGGTAAGAAATGGCTGTTTAAAGAAGTCAGCTGGGAGGATTGGGAAAGAGATAAACTCCCTGACAAGTTAAGGATCATCAAGCGAGATAGAGGTAACTTCCGCATAGAAAAGAGCTATTAGTTTTTTTGAAATACAAAATGAAAAGACGAAAATTATGTTGCATAAACTAACACCTTCTTCATCATTTTTAGGGCATCTAGAGTTTCATAACTGATCTACTGGGATTCAATTCTCTAGAATGTAATACGTTTTACTAGAATAGTATTTTGAGACTATGTCATAAATGATTGAAGTCTCTCGTGATGTACTTGAGTGACTCTACATAAGCTGGTACTTGGTTTAAGAAATCTTGGAGTTGAAGAACCGAAACTACCGGAACATTTTCGTAGAATTTCAAGCGACCAGGTATAAGTGACAATATTATAGGAATGAACTTGGCCTTGTTCCACTTAACACACTCAACTTTTATCGATGGAGTAGGTAGCGTGGTGGCGAGTGCATATGTTCTTTTTACTTGGGCCATTACAATCTTTCTCAAAGCTGAAGGATTCATGCTTCGTTGCCAATGCTTGCAGTCAATACATAAAACTAAAGGGTTTCTGCAGCCAACTACATCTATTTCCCATCTTCGGCCTTCCTTTCTGAATCGCATATTCATGACTGTGGTATAACCATTTCGCTCTAAAGCTAAGGCAGCAATATCCTCGAACTCCTGCCAATCAAGAAAGGAACTAACATGTTCAAGATCTGCGCCTAAAGAAATAGCTCTAACAGCTAGTCTAAGTCGATTGTCTTTGACTACTTCGACAAAATCGTTGTTTTTGCTAATTAAATCTTCGTTTTCCAGCCGTTTTATCAATTTTGGTATAATATTTGTAGTAGACCTTACTTCTTTATTGACGTTTTCAATTAAAACCGGCCCTTCTTTTGTTAGTTTGAGAAGTGAAATTAGCAAATCTTTTTCAATATCCACTGCAATCACCTATATGAATATAGACTAAAACGTTAAAAAAACCACGCTTTTTTATGGACTTTAAAAGCAAAGAAAGAATCAAACCTGAATTTTACGAAGTTGCATAAAAATTATTAAAAATCCGCCTTTTTACTTTATGCAAACTTGTCATTAATTGATATTGGCTTGATTATCTGCAATCAGAATATGCATATCAAACTTCTGGACGCTGTTTAGCTTCCATTATTTCGGATAGAATAATAAAATATGAAAATAAATGATTAAAACAATCCAGCTTCTTTCAAATCGCTAACTAAAATTCTTCCTGTATGTAACGCAGTAGCCATTAACACGCCATGAATACCTGTCTCTTTCAAAGCCTTCAGATCTGTGATATCCCTTACACCGCCACCTACGAACACATTAGACTTGATATTTTTTAGAACTTCTAGCACAAAAGAAATATCGACTCCTTGTCCGCTACCAACTTTTGCCAAATCTAGGATGATAATCTGAGAAATACCTATTCTCTCTAGATTATGTAGAAATGTTAATGGGTGAGCGAACTCGCTCAGCTCAAAACCGCTTAGGATTCGTTTATCAATTAAATCAAGGCTTACTATCACTTTTTCTGATCCACAAATTTCTATTATCTCTCTAATAAAACCAATGCGCGTCAAAGTTTCGGTACCGATAATAATTTTTGAAACTTTGCTTTCTAGGACCTTCTTAGCATTTTTCAGGTTCGTGATCCCTGCATCAACCATCAGTGAAAGACCAGTCTTATCAGCAATTCTTTTGAATAACTGAAAATTTGGTTGCCCTCCTAGTATTGCATCCAAATCTGCAATGTAAAGTTCACTGAATCCAAGAGCGCCAAAGGCAACAGCCACATCAACCGGGTTATAGGATTTACTAAGGACGCTATCAAGTGGTTGATATTCTTCTCTTCTCCCTTTTACAGCATGGACTGCAACGCCATTAAGAATATCGAGCACAGGTACTATTTTCAAATTATTTTCCTCTATCGTTATATTGATTGTTAGCTATGGGAAAAGCTCAATCACCGTTGCGAGATTTGTGTCAGTAGCAGCTTCATAGAGGTTAATGTGACAAAAGCTTTAAAGGTATAGAAATTCCGCATCATTATGAATACTCTTGAAACTACTAATTAGCCCAAAAGACGAAAAGGAAGCGACTGAAGCTGTTGCAGGAGGAGCTGACATCGTAGATGTTAAAAACCCAAATGAAGGACCGTTAGGCGCAAATTTCCCATGGATAATAAGACGTATTAGACAAATTACACCAGCAGAAATTGAAGTAAGCTGCACAATAGGAGAAGCACCTAACTTAGCTGGATCCATGGCTTTAGCGTCATTGGGCGCTGCAACAACCGGGGTAAACTACATCAAATCCGGACTTCACGGAGTAAAGAAATCTGAGAAAGCAATAAATCTTTTGAGAAAAATCATTAGAGCCGCTAGAGAATATAATCCTGCAATCAAAGTGGTTGCATCAGGATACGCAGATGCTGCCAGAGCAAATACAGTTGACCCGTTAAAAGTTCCTGAAATAGCATATGAAGCTGATGCCGATGTTGCTATGCTTGATACGGCAATTAAAGATGGACAGGCGCTCTTTAAGTTTCTTTCATTGGATCATCTTCAACAATTCATAGAAACATCACACAGTTACGGTATGAAAGCAGCTTTGGCTGGTTCTCTACATAAAGAGGATTTGCCTAAGGTTCAAGCATTAGGCGCTGACATCGCGGGTGTAAGAAGCGCAGCCTGCACCCTAAACGACCGAATCAACGGTCAAATAACGCGAGCAAAAGTACAAGAACTCGTAGAAACAGTCAAGCAGACAAAAAACCTTTAAAGCAAAAGATTTCTCATCGAAAAGTGAGAGGTGAGTCTTTGAAGCTTCTTGTTTACGAGCATATTTCTGGCGGCGGCTTTTCAAATAATCATATTCAAACCAGCATCTTATGCGAAGGATTCGGCATGCTAAGATCGATTATTTCTGATTTGAAGGCTGCCGGGCACTACGTCACAACTACACTTGATTCTCGTATAGCAAAGTTGAACCCACCCATTCTCGCAGATTCTTCAATACCTGTTTTTTCTATAGAGGAAACCCGAACAAAAATCAAAGAACTAGCAAAGCATGCTGATGCGGCATATGTGATTGCACCAGAAACCAATAATACATTAGCCTCATTTGTGGAGCTAGTGGAAAAAATGGGTATAAAGTCCTTGAACTGTTCAGCTGAAGCCATCAAGAAATTATCTAACAAAGCATGCTTCTATGAGATCGTGAGGAAACATATGCCTATACCTGAGACCGTTTTGCTAAGCGTATTTGATGATTTGAAGAAAGTCATAAAGACTATTCGAGACTGTTTGAATTTTCCAGCGATTTTTAAGCCTATAGACGGCGTTAGCTGTGATGGCATAAGTATTGTCAAAAAGGAGGAACAAGTTGCCAGAGCAATTGCCAAAATTAAAGCTGCATCAAGATGCAAAAGTTATCTGGCTCAAGAATTTATCATAGGTGATGCTGCAAGTGTTAGCTTGTTTTCTACGGGCAACAATGTATTGCCATTTAGCTTGAATAGTCAGGATATTAAGCTTCAAACAGCGGAATTTTGCTCTACTTATAATGGCGGTGTGGTTCCTTTTGAGCATCCGCTTAGACAAAAAGTGTTTGATTTTGCGAAAAAATTTCTTAGTTCTATTCCAGGTTTAAGGGGGTATATCAGCATGGATTTTGTTTTAACAGATGAAAAGGCGGTAGCTATTGAAGTGAACCCGAGACTGACCACTTCATACATTGGACTAAGAAAGATTTCAAGCTTCAATCCTGCTCAAGCTATTATTAATGTTGTTTTAAAAAAGGAGCTTCCAACAAAAGTTGAAAGCTGCGGTTTCACATATTTCTCGAAAGTAAAGACACCTATTCCATCGACTAGGGCACTTCAAGAGACTTACATGATGGAAAGAATTGTTTCTCCGCCTTTTCCAGTTTCGGAAAGTAATATGCCTTCTGCGCTCATCTTATCTTATGGCGATACTTTGCAGGAAGCTACTGTGAGGTTCAGTGAAGCAAAAAGTTGTATTCTCAACAGTTTAAGCAGAGGTAAGCAGCGTTGGTAGCAGTTATTGGTTATGACATTGGAGGAGCAAATACAAAAGCAGTTTTCTTGCGCACAGAAAATGGAAGCGTTGTTAAGTTAAAGACTATGGTAGAACATTTTCCAGTGTGGAAAAACCATGAAAATCTCGTAGGAATGCTTTCAATATTGAATGAAAAAGTCAGTGGAAAAGAAAAAGTTGACGGTATAGGCTTGACTATGACTGCTGAATTGTCAGACATATATCAAACTAAACGGCAAGGAGTCGTGCACGTATTAGAGTGTGCTGAAAAGGCGTTTTCAGATTTGCCAGTTTTCGTTTTAGACGTGGACGCAACGTTGAGGTCGATGAATGATGCGAGGTCTGAGCCATTCAAGATAGCCGCGGCAAATTGGGCTGCAACAGGCTGGCTGGTTGCTCAGTTCATTAAGAACTGTATAGTGATAGATGTTGGAAGTACAAGTACCAGCATTATACCTGTGATTGATGGCTGCGTCTCTGCAACCGGTAAAACCGATTTGAAAAAGCTTATTGTTGGAGAACTCGTCTACACGGGAAGCCTACGAACAAACGTGGCAGCAATCGTAAATTTTGTTCCACTTCTGGGAGGCGAGGCTGGAGTCTCCTCGGAGCTGTTTGCACAATCAGGTGATGTTCACTTAGTGTTAGGTAATATTAGCGAGACAGATTACACTACAGAAACTGCGGATGGGCGTGGAAAAACGCGGAGAGAAGCATTGGCACGTCTTGCTCGTGTTGTCTGTGCAGACTCTGAAATGTTGGGTGAAGAGGAAATCGAAGAAATCGCACAGTATGTATATGCTAAGCAGATTGAGCAGATTGCCAATAGGCTGAAACAGGTTTACTCTCGTGTCAAATCATTAACTGATTTTGAAGTTCCTGTCGTAGTTACAGGGCTCGGTCGAACGTTTCTTGCAAGAGCCGCTGCTCGAAAAATTGGTATTAGAGAGATTTTAGAACTTGAAAAACTCTGTTTGGGTGATGCTTTTGTATACAAAATGACGCAGGAACTATTGTTACATGGTGGCGTGGCTATGGCGTCGCCTGCTTTTGGAGTTGCTCTAATGGCCGTTGGTAAACTCGAAAGGAGGTTGATGTCATAGACGTAGTTGTGAAAGTTGGGGGAAGCTTGGCTGAAGAACCCGAGTTGCTGATCAACATATGTGCTAAATTGAGCTTTCTTGCGGAAAAAAATCAGTTCATTGTAGTGCCTGGAGGAGGAATGTTTGCAGATGTTATTCGAGATTATGATAAACGTTTCAACTTGTCTAGTAAAGTTTCGCACAGAATGGGAATTATAGGTATGGATCAGTTTGGACTGTTGCTTGCTCAGATTACACCTAATTCTATAGCAACGCTTTCCCTTAACGACGCGAAACAAATTTCTAAGACTGAAGCTGTACCAATTTTTTTGCCATCACGACTAATGCTTAGAAATAAGCCGCTAGAAAACTCGTGGGATGTTACTTCTGATTCAATTGCAGCCTATATTTCGATTAGATTGAAGGCACCCAAACTTGTTTTGATAAAAGATGTGGACGGAGTCTTCACGAAAGAACCTGAATATGAGGATGCAGTGTTCATAGAACAGCTGTCACCTGAGGAACTTTTGAAGTTTGATCAGGCAACCTGTGTTGATATGTTTTTAGCAAAACTGCTTTCAGAGTCTCCTGTGGACTGCTACGTTGTTAATGGGAAGTATCCTGATAGGATTGAGGCGATATTTGCGGGGCAGAAGGCTACTTACACGCTGATTTCCAAATAAACCAAATGAATAGTTATAAGCTAAATGTCATTAATGTTGATATGCAAGGATCTCCAGTTGTGGCTGTTGTTCGTGGTGAGCGTGGTTATGAGCCAATTTTCGAAGCCCTAGACCTAATTGATTACAAACGTGCACTTGAAGGCTACAACACGGTTCTCATTAAAGTTAATTTTATCACTACAAAGAGATGGGACACTGGCGCTACCACGGATCCTATTGTAGTTGAAGCGATAATAAAGAAGCTAGCGGATTTGCCCGTGAAAGTGTACGTTGTGGAGTCAGACGCGACAATAACTAATGCTGATAAAGCATTTGAAGCCACGGGTATGATAGATGTGTGCAAGCGCAATGGTATTGAATGGCTTAACCTCCGCCGTGTCAATGATAAAGTTGAGCTTGCAGTTCCTGAAAGTGAAACGTTGAAAACAGTAACCGTCCCCCGTCTTGTTACGGAGTCTGCGGTTATTAGCGCCGCTAAGCTCAAAACGCACATGGACACTGATGTAACGTTGGGCATGAAGAATATGTTTGGTTTGCTTCCGGATAAATTCAAAGGAAAATACCACCTGAGGGGTATAAATAGAGTTATAGTGGATATCAATACTGTGCTCAAACCGGCGTTGACAGTAATAGACGGCTTCATAGGCATGGAAGGCAAAGGCCCCATAGATGGCACACCAATACAAATGAACCTAATAATAGCAGGAAAAGATCCCGTAGCTACAGACGCTACAGCCTCCAGAATCATGGGTTTCGACCCCTTTAAAATAAAGCATATTCGAAAAGCCTACGAAAAAGGATTAGGAAAAATCAACCCTCAAATCTTGGGTGAAAAACTTGAAGCAGTCAAAAGGCAATTCAAAGAAAAATAACATCAATTTTTAATTAGTTTAATGTATCGGAAATCTAAGAAGTGCTGCGATTCCCGTCAAAGCTAGGAGTTTTTCGCCTGCTTCATGTTCAGTGCTGACCACAGTTATGCTTCCTCTTCGCTGTTCTACTTCTCGCATAATCTTTTCCAAGTGTAAGCGTTGGTCATCATCTGCTTCACGTAACATTGTGTCTGCTATAACCAGTTTCTCTACGGCTCCCATCGATATAGCGTTTTTAACAGTGTCTAATCCATAAGTTACGTTAGCCTCTTCTTTTCCCAATCGTTTCATGATTTCTTCCATAACTTCGATTTCGTTGAAAACACGCATTTGTTTCATTGCTTTCGTAAGAACACCTGACCGAAATGCTTCGTATATGCCGCTGACACCTCCATTGTTGACACTTTTCACATCCACCACCGACTTTACCATGTCTTTTGCCTCTTCAGAAAGGAACTTCACGAAATCACGTTTTACAAAACCAACGCCTACGATAACAATGGGATTCTTTTTTGGAGACCACAACTGCTGTAGGCTGGCTACTACACGCTTAAAATAGCCTTTTGTGGAGGCTAAACGCTTGTCAGCTTCCAGTTTTCCAGGAAGCTTTATTCGATCCTCCACTTTAACGTCTACTCCATACTGTTTGGTTTCAGCTATAGCAAAACCTTCGTCGTCTATTGCAATTATTATCATAGTCTTTTCAGTTTTGCTTGCCCGAAACAATCTATCCAAGAGATGTCTAGGCCAATCCTTCTTTACTATGGTCATGGGTTGGTTCAATGCAATATTGAGCGTATGATGCGCACCCGTAGGCATAATTTCTGGCGCGTGGATTATTGTTCCGTGAATGCGTAGCTTGCCAAGAAACTTATCCCAAGCCACTGATTCCACTCTTACGCCCATAAACGCAGAGACACGCTCGGCGCTCTTAGGTCTAGAGTAATCCTGATCCCTCTTCACTGCTCTTGAGGAGTAAGCGTAAACCTCATCGCCCTTGTAAACAACATTGTACAAGTGCCAAAGATCGTCGTCAGAGCTAGGAATAATCTTGACGAAACCTTGCCTGAGATTCTTACTTAGGATCTTCATAGTTCCGCGCCTCCCAATAAAATTCACTTAACACGTAATTAACTTTCACTCCCAAAAACCACTTAAGGTTGCTTTTTTAAGCTGAAAATACTCTATGAGCATACATGTGAAGACAAACAGCGCCGTCTACAGGTTATTAGGAGAAAAATTGGGTTGGGTTCAAGATTAGTCGTGGTAAAAATTGGCACCAGCAGCATAACGACAGGCAAAGGCAAACTCGACAAGGAAGAAATGCGCAAGTTAATCGCTCAGATAGCAGCAGCACACAAACGAGGTGACAAAATAGTTGTAGTCACATCTGGCGCTGTAGCCGCCGGGATAGCTGAATTGGGTATACCTTTAAAGCCTAACGACATTGTTTTCCAGCAAGCAGCCGCAGCCGCTGGACAAAGTGTGTTGATGGCGAAATACCGTAAACTTTTCAAAGAATACGGATTGAAAGTTGCTCAAATCCTGCTTACTGCGGAAGATCTTTCCAACAGAGTTTCCTATTTGCACACGTGCAACGTCCTAGAAATGTTGTTGAAAACAGGCGTTATACCAATAATAAACGAGAACGACGTCACATCTGTCGATGAACTTATACCCTTAACCAAAGGGTACCGTGTGAACTTCAGCGACAACGACATACTCTCAGTTCTTGTAGCCAACACCGTAGGAGCAACTTTAGTAATTATACTATCAGATGTAGACGGCATATACACAACTGACCCGCGTAAGCCAGAAGCGAAGGTCATAAAAACCGTTGAAAACATCACCAGCGAACTGAAAGGGACACTCAACGGGAAAAGCAAGTGGGGTAGAGGAGGAATTCAAAGCAAAGTGAAAGCCGCTGAAATTGCTACTACATGCGGCATACCCGTTATAGTAGCTAATGGTCGAAGAGAAAACGTGCTTACAGATATCCTCGCCGGAAAGGAAATTGGAACCTACTTTAAACCGCAATGCAGGATGCCAGCGGTTAAACGTTGGATAGCGTACGGGGCTTCGGTTAAGGGTCAAATTCACATTAACGAAGGTGCTAAGAAAGCTATAATGGGTGGCTCAAGCCTGCTGCCGGTAGGCATTAGCAAGATAATCGGACATTTCAACGCAGGCGATATAGTAGGTATAGTTGGGCCCGACAACGTTGAGTTTGCCAAGGGAAATCCTAATTACAATAGTGGGGAGTTAAACCTGATGAAAGGTTTAAAGATTAGTGAAATCAAGAAAAAACTTGGATTCATCCGCCAAAAGGAAGTTATTGAACGTAAACAGATACATCTTATGAGAGAAGAAAAATGATACTTGAAATTTGCCAAAAAGCTAGAGCAGCTTCAATCCAGATGGCTAGACTTACCGCTGAACAGAAAAACTCGGCGATCTACAAGATGGCTGATGCGCTTGAGGCAAACTCTAACCAAATTCTTTTAGCCAACGATAAAGATGCAGAGTCAGCCAAAGCTAAAGGCTTGAAAGTAGCGTTGCTAGATAGGCTAGCATTAGATAACCGCAAAATAGCAAACATGGCATTCTGCCTTCGCGAAGTTGCAGAAATAGATGATCCTGTGGGTGAAATCGTCAAAACCTGGATCAGACCTAACGGTTTAGTCATTGGACAGATGCGAGTGCCATTGGGGGTGATCGGAATCATCTACGAGTCAAGACCAGACGTTACATCAGACGCATCGGGAATTTGCCTAAAATCAGGCAACGCCGTGATTCTCAGAGGTGGTTCAGATGCTATAAACTCCAATATTGCCATAGTCAACGTACTGAGAAACGCATTAGTGGATACATCAGTACCTGTTGATGCCGTGCAGATTGTTCAATCAACAGAAAGACGTGTAACTGAAGAATTCATGCAAATGCACAACTATGTGGATGTGCTTATTCCTCGAGGAGGTGCTGATCTAATCCGTACTGTAATGGAAAAAGCATTAATTCCAGCTATTGAAACTGGAACTGGTAATTGCCACATTTACGTTGATGAAGATGCTAACTTAGATAGAGCGGTTCCAATAATTGTGAACGCTAAGTGCCAGAGGCCAGGAACATGTAATGCAGCAGAAAAGCTGCTTGTGCATATGAGGATAGCGAAGGAGTTTATACCCGTATTAATCGCGGCGTTGAGACGGGAAGGTGTTGAAGTTAGAGGCTGCCGGAAAACAGCAGCTATCATGTCAGATGTGAACCTTGCAACTGAGGAGGATTGGTACAAGGAATACTTGGACTACATAATTGGCGTTAAGGTTGTGAAGGATTTAGAGGAGGCTATAGAGCACATAAACAAGTATAGCACAAAGCATTCCGAGTCCATCTTAACATCGAATTTCAACAAAGCAATGCGTTTCATCAGAGAAATTGATTCTGCAGCTGTTTACTGGAACGCCTCTACACGTTTCACTGATGGCAATCAGTTCGGTTTAGGCGCAGAAATCGGAATCAGCACACAAAAGTTGCATGCCCGAGGTCCGATGAGTGTTCAGCACCTAACTACTACAAAATATTTCGTTCTAGGCAGTGGGCAAATCAGAGAATAGTGACAAAAAGATTTTTCCTCATTCAATTTTTCAAGAAGGTAACAAAAAGTCTATTTGTTATGACGTTGTTTTCTAACGGAATATTCGGTGAGAGAAAAGACTGTGACAAAAGCTAATTTCGAGTATGAATCGAAAAAACTAGAAAAAGGATACAACAATAGAACATTGCATATTGATCTTTCAAGAATGAGAATTACGAACAAACCAGTTTCGGAAAAAATGAAGACTACTTTTACTGGTGGACGTGGCTTTAACTTATGGCTGCTTTGGAATGCGTTGCCGAAAGACAGGATCGTGAAATGGAATGACCCAAAAAATGAGATTTGCATAGCAGCAGGTCCTTTAGGAGGCATTCCTGTTTGTCCAGGTAGTGGAAAAAGCATAGCTGTTACCATTTCGCCTTTGACGGGCATAGTAATAGACTCTAATGTAGGCGGATACTTCGGTCCTTACCTGAAATTCGCCGGATGGGATGCATTAGAAATTCAGGGCAAACCCAACTGCGAAGTTATCATATTTATTGATGGCGACGAGCACAGAATTCAAGTTGAAGATGCAACTGAATTGCCTTCAGAAACACACTTGATAACGGATAAAGTGACACAGATGTATAGTAGCGACAATCCGCGCGCCATTTCTGTGGTTTCCGCGGGTCCAGGTGCAGAACATACTTTGATGGGCTGTCTTAACTTTTCATGGTATGACGTACCGCGACAGATGCACAGGTTTAAGCAAGCAGGCAGAGGTGGCATCGGCACTGTGCTCCGCAATAAGAAAATCAAGGCTATTATAGTCAAATATTCAGGACCAATAACGGTAGAAAGCAATGGACCAGCATATCCTGAGCTTGTAAAGCAAATCGGCTCTGATTATAATAAGGAGTTGAGGACACTTGATCCGAAACAGAATGAAATGTCAATCGTAGGAACATCTCATCTAGTACCTATCATGAACAATTTTGACCTATTACCTGTGGAAAACTTTAAGTATGGTAACCATAAGGACGCAGAGCAGCTGGGTAGAGAAGTGTACAGAAAGAAGTTTCACGAAGGATTTGACGGTTGTTGGGTTGGCTGTTCCCTATCGTGTGCACATGGCATAAAAGATTTTGAGCTCACAACTGGACCTTTCAAGGGACAGAAGGTCTTTGTGACAGGTCCTGAATATGAAACCATAGCCGGCGTGGGCAGCAACTGCGGAATTTTTGATGCGGACTATGTGGTTGAAATGAACTTTTACTGTGACACGTATGGATTGGATACAATCAGCGTTGGAACTGCAACCGCGTTTGCTATGGAGTGTTATTCTATGGGGTTAATAAACAAGGAAATCACTAATGGCTTAGACATGAATTTCGGCAATAAGACAGCAGTGTTGGAGCTCGTGCATCAGATGGCGCGAGGCGAAGGATTTGGCGTCGTTGTTGGTCAGGGTGTTAGACATATGAAGAAGATTTTTGCGGAGAAGTACAGAGCTAACACGGAAATCATGCAGGACATCGGTATGGAATCAAAAGGTTTAGAGTTCTCTGAGTACGTAACTAAAGAGTCTCTGGCACAACAAGGTGGCTATGGATTGACACTAAAAGGTCCGCAACATGACGAAGCATGGTTGATATTCATTGATATGGTGCATAACATGATGCCTACCTTTGAGCAGAAAGCTGAGAGCTTGCATTGGTTTCCGATGTGGCGCACATGGTTTGGCTTGAACGGCTTATGCAAACTACCTTGGAACGATGTTATGCCAGAGGATAACAAGCAGACAAATGAACCAGCTAAGTTCATGTCCCATGTTAAGAATTACGTGAAATTATTTTATGCAGTCACAGGCAGAGAATTAACGGTAGATGATCTGATAATGATGAGCGAACGAGTCTATAATTTCCAACGTATCTTCAATTTGCGCATGGGAAGAGGAACACGAGAACATGATATCGTACCCTACCGGGCGATGGGGCCTGTTACAAAAGAGGAATACGAGAGCCGCAGAGACCGTTATGATATGCAACTCAAGAAAAAACTTGGCATAGATCCCAAAGGCAAAACAACTGAAAAGAAAATAGCCGCTCTGAGAAAATACCGTGAGACAGAATATGAAAAGCTGAAAGACGCAGTTTACAGACGACGTGGCTGGACTCCAAATGGAGTACCAACAAAAGAAAAAGTTAAAGAGCTGGGCATAGACTTTCCAGAAGTAATGAAACTTCTTCAAGACAATATATAAAAAGAGAACTTTCAGGAATTTCTTAAAATTTGAAACTTGAGAAAAGAGTAGGCTTTGCTTCTGAACTTTCTATTTCGATCATTGTTTTGGACAGAAAAAGTTTTATGTTAAGTAATACGTAACGCTGTACTCGAGGTTAATTACGATGGCTAAATGTCCTCATTGTGGAAATGAAGTTGCAACCCTGAAGAAATCATGGAAGATGGCGGGTAGACCTGACAGAAATGGCAAAAGAACACAACTTACCATAGGCTTGTACGAATGTTGCGGAAAAACCTTCAGGCAAGTTTTGGATAAAAGGAAAATCTAAACATTCCTACTCCCTTAATTTTTTTTATATACCTCAAAAGGTAAACAAGAAATACATCGGGACAAAAAAGTTAGTTTTGGTTATGCTTTTGTATCCAGCTTCAAGTAACATAGGAAAAGAAGTCATCTACGATTTTTCTTGTAGATATCCTCATACTGCTTAATCATCATAATGGTATCTGCAGGTACATCCTTGTTAACGGTAAAGTTAGCTCCTATCCAACTGTTTTTCCCAATCTTTACACCAGGCATGAAAAGGGCGTTAATCCCAGTTTTCACGCCATCGCCCATAATCACGCCAAGCTTTCTTCTTTTGCTGTCAACAACTTTGTCTTTCACAATCATTTTAACGTGTCCATCATCCAACCGAAGATTGGCGATAACTGTACCTGCAGCTAAGTTACAACCTTCACATAGGACGCTGTCGCCTACATAAGACAAGTGACCAATATGCGTCCTATCCATCACAATACTGTTCTTAACTTCGCAAGCGTTGCCTACCCGTACGTTTTTTCCAATACTTGTGCATGGACGAATATAACAGTTAGGACCAATGTCACTGCCTTCGTCTATGACACATGGTCCTTCAATATAAGCTCCAGAACGTATCCGCGCGGTTTTCGCAACCGTAACAGGCCCAATCATATGAGCACCATCCTCTACAGTTCCGTAAATCTTGTGCTCCATCCGCTCAAGTGCCCATCTATTTGCCTCAAGTAAATCCCAAGGTCTCCCAATATCTAACCAATCATCACTAGAAATCTCTAAGGCTAACACAGTTTTTCCCTCATCTATTAGGAGCGAAACGGCATCCGTGAGCTCCCATTCACCACGAACCGAAATCTTTGTCTGCCTCAATTTGTTGAAAATATCCCCTGAAAATACATATAATCCACTATTAGCCAAATTTGAAGGGGCTTTCCTAACGGCAGGTTTTTCAGTTATACGCTTAATCATGTTCTCGTTTTTTAGTTCAACCACACCATAACTTTCTGGCTTTTCCACATGAACTATACCCATAACAGCCGCCGGTTTCTCTTTCTCATACAAATTGACAGCAGCTGATACAGCTTCAGGTCCAAATAGCAAGTCGCCGTAAACTAGAACAAAATCCTCATCAACATGGTTTTCAACAACGCTCAAAGCATTGCCTGTTCCCAGCATCTGAGGCTGCTTGACATAAGTTATCTTCAACCCATGATTTTCGCCATTGCCGAAATACTGACGAATAGCATCGTCCATATAATGTGTAATGATAAAGACTTCAGTTATCTCAGAAAACTTAAGCGCATCCAAACAGTACTCAAGAATTGGTTTACCCCCTACATTTATCATAGGCTTTGGTCGAGTTGTTGTGATGGGGTGAAGTCTCACGCCTTCACCGGCAGCTAAGACTACTGCTTTCATTTCTTCAATTCCTCGTAAATATTTTCAATTAAAACTTTTCCTCTGCCCATTATGTCGTTTGCCACTTTTAATGATTCACCCTCAACAGTCACTCGAATGAGAGGTTCAGTTCCAGAAGCTCGTATTAAAAGCCAACCATTATTAAACGCTAACCTTACACCATCAATAGTCGATAAATCTGTGTACTTAGAAAATGCAGATTTTGCGGACTTCTCTATACATGCAACCACTTCTTGCTTCAAATCGTTTCTGCAAACTAGATTATCGCGTTGCATCACATATTGTGGGACATCACCAACGAATTCGCTAATACTTTTACCTTCCTCCTCTAAAGCTTTCAATAGTAAAACTGCAGAGAGTGGGCCATCTGGACAATAATGAAAATTCGGATGTACCCAAGCTCCACATGGCTCTCCGCCAAAAACGGCGTCGTAACGTTTGATAGCTTCTGAAATATAGATGTCGCCAACTCTAGTTCGAACTACCCTGCCGTTGAATCTTTCAGCCATAGTCTCAACACACATAGATGTCTCAACATTCGTAACTACAGTGCCTCCACCAGAACACTTAAGCAAATGTGCAACATATGCGCTAAGACACCGGTCAAAATCTACGAAGCTACCTTTCTCGTCAACAAAAGCGACACGGTCACCATCGCCGTCAAAGGCTATTCCAATATCAGCACCAACTTCTTTTACAACTTGAATCAAATCCTCTAGGGATTTAGCAGTAGGCTCAGAATTCCTTGCTGGAAAAAATCCATCAGGTTGTGCATTCAAAGCTGTTACCTTGCAACCGGCCTCTCTCAATAATTCGGGACTTATGTCATATGTAGCGCCGCAACCCGGGTCCACAACAACACGCCAGTTCTTATCTAATGGTAAAGTCTTCATTATCATTTCATAATAGAACTGTTTAACGTTAGCATTAGATACTTCGCCAATTTTATTCCAATTTGCTGTCAAATAATTGTTTTCAATAATTGCTTTTTCAATGATACGTTGAGTTTCATCGGTGTAGGCTAGACTAGTTCCGTCAAAGATTTTTATACCATTATATTGAGGTGGATTATGAGATGCAGTAAGCATGAATCCAACATCCGCTCTCAGGTTCATCGTGGTATACGCTAAGACAGGAGTTGGTACAATACCCACTAATGATACTTCTACACCGCATGCAAGTAAACCAGAAACCAAAGCATCCTCAATTAATGAACCAGAAATGCGTGTATCTTTACCTACCAGCGCTTTTTTTGCTTTAATAATCGACGCCACAGCCATTCCAACTCTGCAAGCCAAAGTTGGCGTCAGAAAGCTATTAACTAACCCGCGTACTCCAGAGCTCCCAAATAGTCTAGCCAATTGTATCCCCTTATAGTCTCAATACTTCTATTGATAAAAATATAATATGCTTAAAACAGTTTAGCTTCAGAATTCTTTGAGGACTAGAGAATTATAAGCTGATTTCTTAATGAATTCATAAAGTTTCTTTAGTGTCGGATGCTTACCTCCTGTGTTTGAAATATAGTAAGCAGAAACCGCGTTTGCTAATGCTAATCGGCATTTATCCGAAAGTGAGCATCCATCGCCAAGGATGTTTCCTGCGTTCCAAGCGTCTCCTGCACCCGTTGCTCTTAAAGCTTTGACTTTGAATGTTGGAACAATCACCTCTTTTTTCTTGGTAAAAGTTGCTGAAAAAGATGTCGCGTGCAAATCGATTCTTGCAGTTAAATGCTTGACCAAAACTCTCGCGGCTTTAATTGCCAATTTCCCAAGACGCTGATTCTTTTGAGAAGTACATATACTATCGTCTAAAATTGCTGCGTAACTGATTGCCTCGTTTTCGTTTAAACTCAATATATCAATCAGGTTGGTTTTCAGAACATTTTGCATAAGTTCGAGAATATTTTCGCTATTTGAAGTTGGATCTGCAGTGTCATAATAGGTTTTCCCTTTTCCTCTCATTTTTGTCTTGTAGAAGACATTTCTAGCCAAAGCGGTGCCAAATTTTTTTGTTCCAGCCCAATTAAATACGCAAACATAGTCAGCTTTTTCAATAGCTTCGTAATCAATCTCGGATAAGTCTGAAGGTCCAAAGTATTGAAGCGAACCAAGATCTCTAAGCATAACATTAGCCTTTCCATATTGAGTTTTAAATTCCAAAGCTGTTGTTAGGGAGGCTTGCTTAACAATTTTGACATGTGACAGGTCAATTCGATATCTCCTAAGATGAGATTTTAGTTGCTGAAAACCCATTTCATTGCTGGCGACAATTGGTGTAACCGTCACACCTAAAGAAGCCAAAGCTGATGCAGTGTTAATTGCGTTTCCACCTCTGATTTCTAATTGTGTAATACCGTCTATGCTTCCTCCTTTTCTGCTAGTTACGTCCTTAATTGCAGAAAAAAATTCAGCTGGTTCAGTTTCTACATTTATTAATCGATCATAGAAAAAGTCAGGCATCACAACCGCGTTTATTGTTTCATGTTTTTCTTTAATAAAATTCAATAATTCATTTTTTGAGTGTACTAGTGACAATTCACGGCACCTTTAATACTATTTTTCCAAAAAACTAAAATAACCTTTTTTATAATAAGGAGGAAAATGAGCAAAAAAAGGAACAAAATTGAATGAGGGAGGAGAAGAATACGAAATTTAAAGCTGAAATGTGCTTGCTGGTGGTGGCAATTGCTTTATTTGCCTTGAGTGCCTTTTTCTATTCGTATAAGCTATCAAATGAAAGTCTTGCATTAAGTTTTGATGTAAGTAGTTATCCATATAGGATTCCAGCACTCACTTTTGTTGGTTTTGGCTCAGTGTTGATGCTAACTGCTTCGATCTCTTATTCTAAACGTAGTAAGAATTTTGGGAATAGTAATCGTCAAGTTTAGCCTATTATGTAGCTAATCAGTATCCACACTATGTCTCCGAAAAGTAATGCGGCAACTAAACCAAATGTTACAAAAATAAGCATAGGTAAACCTGGAGTTGCCCAAACATAATCACTGATTTTTCCCGTTTCAATCGCGCTAGAGAGTCGGCTAACTATCTCGTTTCTTCCTTCATCTTTCGGAAGCAAAACAAGTTTTCGTTGAAGCTGGTTTTCATCGGTACTGGCAACGTCTTCCATTGGATAAACATGCCATTTTTCTTTCAATCTGCTGATAGGAACTTTGAATCCAGTTATAATGATAAGTAGTTTTTTTCCGATAGATTCGGATGCTAGAGTCCCCTCAAATAGGTTTTTTCCTGTTGTCGCACGCTTGACAAAGTTGTGTAAAAGTAAATATAGCCCACTTGCAGCTGCAAATAAAACAGAGTTTGAGAAAATTGTTAATGGAAAGATGTTTTGTGATAATGGTGAAACTCCTGAAGCGATAATTGGTGCAAATAAGTCTTCTGTTGAGAAAGGCAGAGCAAGGGCGATGCACATTAAGGCTTTGGAATCTGCACCTCCAAATCCACCAGAATAAAACAAGAGAAGCGCAAAGACTGCTGTTAAACCAAAACCCAAACCGAAAAGCGTGAGGTTGGAAGGTTCATAAAGCAGTATTTCGCTTAGTGATAGACAAAGAGCGATGGGAGCATAGATGGTCCATACACGGTTGCTTACTTCTCGGGTTTTATAGTCGCTCCATGAAGCATAAATAAGAACGGTCAATAAAAGAGTAACTCTTGTTGCAATGAAGAGTGTCTGCAATCTTTGTGCACCCTGAGAATCTTCAGATATATAGCCTTAATTCTTTTTATAAGGTTCGATTAGTAGCATAATGGGTGAATTAGCTTTCCGATGTAATAGCAATTATTGGCAGATGTTCAGCTAGAATCCATAGACCAGTTGGAACGCTGCCCTCCAACTTGTAGATGGGCATGGTGTCGTCAAAAGTTGCTACTGCTCCTGTCCAAGTTGCATCTAAAGCAGTGGTAAAGTTGACTGAATTAAGTCCAACAGGTAGGAGCTCAATTCTCTTGGCAGAAGTATCTACCTCCAGGGCTCCAACTTCGGTTCCGGCAATTGAATCAAATGTGTATAATTTCAGGTTTGCACTATCAGTGAATAATATTCCTGTTCCTCTAGTGTCATCAGAGATTAGTTGGCTCCAATGATGTGCTGCATAGTTGCTTGAGAAGTTGTAAAATGTTCCAGAGCCAGTTGTAACGATTGGAAGACCATTAGAGGTGCCATTTTCAGTTTGTGCAACTATTGAGCTAATTGAGGTTGTTAAGCTGATAGGACATAAATCAGTGATTGTTCGGGGTTGTTCTGATTCTATGAACATCAATCTTAGTTGATATGTGTAATAGTTTACTTTTGCGGGAAGCATGATTACAATATTGGCATAGACATTTGGACAGTTGACAGCTCCGCTTGCCCACTCCGCTTCTTGTTGTACAATGTCTCTCACTACACCGTTATATATCACATATGCAGCTCCCGCACCGTAAACACTTGATTCTCCATTTATGCGCATAAAGTTTGCCGTACTAGAGGTCGATTTACTAACTATCGTTGAAGTCACACTGAAACTTCCAATTTGGAGACTTAATATACCATTGGTCAATCTATGATTATCTGGATCATCTCCAGTGAAGTATTGATTGGTATAAGCTAGGGGCGTTTGAATTGCATTATCACTGCCATTCCACCATAACCTAAATTCGGATACACTGCTGTCCAGAAGAAATACTATCATTTGTCTACTGCTAAAAATTGTAGAATTGCTGGTTAAACCCAGCGGTATTCTATATTCTGATGCCCAGTCTTCAACTTGAAAGGGTACCTCTTGATTTATGCCATTAATAGTCTGGTTCAAATGCAAAGACTTGACCGATATAGGAGGTATTGGATATGCTTTTGTTATGATTTCTATGCTTTCTCCTAGAAATCGCATTGTTCCATTTTGTAGCCATTCTACAACTATTGTGGAATCTTCATATGGTACTGAGAAGCTAAGTTCAGGTTTTAAACCTAACAAAACGGCATCTATTTCCCAAGAATCTTGAACTAAATCTGAACTTTCCATGCTACCTCTAAATCTTATCGTAAGTGTTTCTGAAGTCAGATATGAAGAAACAGAAACGTTTTTCCATCCATTTACTAATCCAGTTAGAGTGGCAACATTTGACCAACTAGTGCCCGTCCAAACGTCAACCATTAATGGCTCAGATCCTAATGAACCTGCTTTGATGCAAAGATCCTGATTTGGATTAGTGTAGTTAATATTTGTAAACTGTTCTTCAAGATCCAATTCGTAGCCAGTGCTATCAATAGCTTTCTTAACTGTAAATAAATCAACATAAGCATGTTCATAACTTTCAAGATCATTTATCCTGATTCTTATTTGAAAATCTGAGATTAGATACCTGCTATCTGTAATTTCATCCTGATAATGAACCCACTCGTCTTCAACAAAAGTCCCTAACTGAACAGTATATCCCCAACCATCTTCACCATAATATTCAACCATGAATTCGCCTGGATCGCAATCATCATCGTAGAACCAAAAATCCAAATAAATCGCGTCTGCATCAGAGCAATCCAATACAGGAGTATAAAGAGAACCTGATCTTCCATAACCATCACCATCAAAATCAGCGGAATAATCGCCATCTTTCACCTGATCACTTTCTTTGTTCCACAGATAAGAAGAAGCAGTCCATCCTGATGGAAGCCAAGTTCCCTCAAAAGATTCTCCATTAACTAAAGTAATATTTGACGATCCACCAGAGTTGTCTTCCTCGGTTAATGTGTCAAAAACAAGATCAGGCACAGACTGTTGAAAAGCAAAGTTCGACTGGGTGCCCTTATCTATGGAAGAATCCACGTCTGAATCATTGTTGTCTATAAAATCTGAATCTATATAGGTGGTATTACTCTCCAATATAGCTTTATAGCTGGTGAAAGATGATGCCAAAACAATTATTCCTCTCTGGTCTTCAATTTTCATGAAGTAAGATTCAGGGTCAATTCCCGCAGGAAAATCAATCAAGTAAGTACCATTTGCATAAACAATAGGTTCAACATCTGAAGTTACAAGCTCCCAATTTGAAGTGGAATTAAGATACTGATAAAACTGAAGGTTATTCTTTCCTAAACTAACTATTGGTTCATTTTCATCTTTAGTTATAGTTAAAGCAGCTTTGTTGGAAGAGGATTCGATAACGTCCACGTCTAATCTGGATGATGCGAAATAGTTTATGTCGTACAAACCTAAACCTGTCAAATCGTAATTAATCGAAAGATTTCCAAAACTGTAACTTGATTTTGAGAACCAGTTTGCCTCCAAATCTAAAGTGGTGATATCAAATGAGGCTCCCCATTCTGGTCTGATATCCCCAATGTTACTCAGCCCACTCTCAAGATAATTCGAGGCCAAAAGCTTTGCATAAGACGTGTTACCTGTAACCCGTAAGACTGAACCGTAATAGCCTAATGTAAAACCTACGATTTGTTTCAACGCCAAATTTATTTCGTCAATTGCACTTAAGATCTGAGGTTGGTCTTCAACTGGACTATACCGAATTGCAGAGTACGTAGTTATGACTGCAGCAATTAGTATTACTGCAACCAACAATGCAGCAATTATTGAAAATTGGCCTTTTTTATTTGTATTCAACTTTCTCATTTCTATTCAGCTCCTAAGAATCCAAGTTGTAAGATAACAAGTCTGGAAGTTCCATAAGTCGTATATTCTGATCGGTAGAGTCTAGGCTTATAATAAGTTAGAAGACTTAAACCAGTAAGGCGGATGTCAGGAGTTCGTGTTAGACCAAGAGCTAAAAATACTCCTGTGGTACTCGTAGATCCACTAGCAACGTGACTATATAGGGATCCAGGAAGGTAGTTACCGACTGGATTGAAGACATTAAGTCCTACAGACAAATGGTAGCTTGATAGAATTGAATTTGACAAAGCTCTTGTTGAAGTTTGAAACTCTGATGGATAGATTCCATAATAGTTGCTATAATACTTGGCATCATTCGTGAGCGTAACAACACCTACATCACTAGTTATCCAGTCTGAGTCATAATTATACGAGTGATTATCCAAGCCTTGGAGAAATGCGTTAAGACCACCAGTGCTTGTTCTGCGCATACCATAAATGCCCCAATCATTTTGCTCTGTTTCGAAGACAGCAGTATTGCTAACGTAGTAAAATGGGTAACCTACTATGCTAGCCCATGTCCAGTTATATTGACTTACAATCTGGCCCAATTCGTAGCTATATCTAGCATATGAATTATCAGAGTAAGGGGTTGTGCAATATGCATTAGGAATAGGCACTGCTTCTCCATATGTATTTATAACGACAGCATTCTGCAACAGCTCGCCATTCAAAGGCGTGCCAGCTAATATCTGCCCCAATTCAGCAGTATTTTGAACCATTATTGTATCTTTGAAATATGGGGAAAGTAGTTTATACATGTCTTGTGCCAAACTCTGTGCTGTGTAACCAGTAATCCACCAGCCATTGGCATCGCTACAATTGAGTATGTATAGTGTGCTTCCACCGCTTTGCTCTCCTATCTTTTCAGGAATAACATTAAATGTTACGTTCGAAGAAGCTGCTAAATAAGAAGCAGCATCAGAACTTGCACCCAAATTCTCCGCGTTTGCTATTGTGAATTTAGGATCGTACAATTCTATTCCACTTGAACTGGTGCCAATATTATAAACTGTTAGGTTGTATATCACATTAGGCGGCAAAGAAGCTGACAGAGCAACTTGGAGTTCTTGCCAAATCGTAGCATTATCAGTATCAAATGCTGCAATACTGAGGTCATAATTCGAATCCAATAATTGGAGAGTTGTGTAAGATAACCTCCTAAGATTCATTGGAGAAACTTGTCTAGGTCCTGGCAAAACTGCAAAGAATGAAGCACCTATGAACGCGCCAGTAATGATAATTATGACTACTAAAACTTCAATCGTACGCATCATGTTTAGTCAACCACCTGATAGCCCTCCAAATCCCATAGTGCAATCTTCGCTTGATAGGTGACGCCACCAACCATAATCTGGCGGATATCAGTTGCAACCCACTCTCGTATACTCGGGTCACCTCCAAAAACAACAGGGAAAGCAAGAGAACTAATACCCCAAGGCATCATGACCAATCCTCCTTCCACTGTGCTCTTTTTGTAAGTAATTATTAGAATCCCGGGAGTATCTGTCGGAATATTAATGACTTCATAGGGGAATCCTTCACCTGAGTTGACGTGACCATATGCGTTTTCTAAAGGCATTTCACGCAAATTGAAATCTTCTGTCAAGTAAACAAGAGTGGCATTATACTTTACTTCAGCATTTGGTGGGTCATCATATTCAATGTCAAAACTATGAGCAATTAAGACCCTGCCTTCGGAAATGTCGTCAATAAGAGGTATCACATATTGCTCTTCCATGGAAACGCGTTCATGATAGCCAACACCTAGCAAACCACCTGCATGAACATATGCAATTATCGAATAGGTAGAGGTACTGCTTTGTATATCAGCGAACTCTAAGGTAACTGACCCATCTTCAGCGGTAACAGCAGTTCCATAATCAACAATATAATCAGGGTGACTCCCTCCTAATGAAACAGATATTAAGCAATATGTTACTCGCGCATGCGCTAATGGAAATCCTGTTCCATACGCTTCAATGCGTAGGCGCAATGGATCTTCAGCTTGTTCTTCAATGATTGATACTGTTATTATGGGGTTAAAACTAAGTTGAAAACCATATTGATTCCTAATTCCAAGGAGGTCTAATGCTGTCGTGTAGTTAAGAGCACTAGTTTCAGATACTAGCAAAAAGTTCTTGGTGCCAATTGTTATGTTGCTATATGTCATTCCGGTTTTTGGATAATAAACCGCTGTTCCACTTGCAGAATTTAAGCGCATAAGTGAGAAGGAGCTAATTTTATATTGTGTAAATTCAGGATCTTGCAAACCAAAACCGGTAGGAAGGTCATCATTTTGCCCCCAATCAATTGGAATACCTGGTGTCAATAACATATTGTCAAGTAAGTCGCTGGCTTTAGTCGAGATAGCTCTATGACGTTGGTATATGACAGCAGTTTGAATTGTCTGGTTGAATAGTCCAATAAAAAGCAAGGTTGCAGCTAGAAAAACGGTAACGGCTACCATGTGGTCAACTGTTGAGCTAACCATTTTTCTAGTCTCCTTCAAATGAAAGCAAAATCGTACCATTTGACAGCTTTTCGGCTATCAAGCTTGCATCAGATGAGTTGCTCATAAACTCCGAGTTAAAGTCCCAACCTACGTTTGATCCCAAGATAACTGAAGTAGTTGTCTCTATGCTATTACCCATAAACTTGAGAGTGATATCTAAAAACTGACTTGAGTTAGCTTGAACCGCTCTTAATGATGCATTACCTTTGTAAGCGTAACCTTCTATGAAAGGCGAAATCGCCAAGTTATTTTTTACAATGCCTGTTGCTATTGAATCGTGATTCAAAGCTGAGTATATTTGTTGAATAGAACTTCCCAAGTTGCTTGCTGTTTCTTGCAGGGCAAGTGTTTGTCGAGAGTCTACCCAGATATCCATTATCCACCCTGCTGTCAAGGGAAAGAGAAAAATCTGAAGAATCAATAACGGAATCATCAACATATATTGGATAGTTATCTGTGGCAAACTCCTTCCTCCTTCTTTCTACACTTGGCCTAGCGTCACGATTACTTCTCCAATGTAAAACTCTACCACTGAGTTAGGTGGCAACGTTATTGTTTCACTGATATTATCAAACTGAAAGAAATCGGCATCAAATCCCAAATCAGCTTTTGGAAAAGTGACACTAATTCGAACTTGATCAACTCCGCTTCTAACGAGTTTTGAAATATCGTTGCCTGTCATGGTTATCGATTGTGACCTGTGTCCATGGTTTCCTTGCTCGAGAGTGGGCAGATAAAACTTTGTGTAGTTCGTAGTTCCCTGTGATCCTCCTATTGCTGAATTTAACATTCGTATTGAGGGAATGACAACTATTCGGGTGTAGTTGCCCTCTTTCATCGGCAATTTTTCAACACAGAATACTTGACTTACAGGTGCTGAAGGTCCTTGTTGTACAAAAGAACCGCTATAAGAAGGGAGTACGCGTTCAAAGTAGTTGCTGCTTATAGAGTACATGCTTACAGGTATGTTAAACAATATCATTCCTGTTAAATTGCTAAATAGAGTTTCCCAACCTGTCCCTTCGTGTTGATAGATTTCAAAATTGTAATTTACCGCCAACGATTGAAATTTCATGTTACCGTGCTGACTTGAGTAACGAACTGTTTGAGTACGACCAATAGTCCATGCAATGTCATCAATTTGAAGTCCGGTTGTGACCATGAACTGTTTGTTGGTCTCATACTCATTTTCAGCAATCCGGTTATCCAAATAGGTGTTTGCATATGTCATAGCTACAAGAATCATCACAATAACAGCGGCGGTTAGTATGACTGTTGAAATAGCTGGAGTAACCCCTCGTTGATTGTTCCGAATACTTCGAATATGATTCCGTTCCGTTTTTTCTCCGCTCCTTTATTATATTGATACAAAAAGTGGAACAACCTTAGCAGCTATACACGCAATGACGACAAGTATTGATGCATGTTTGAATCCTGCAGCTACTGATTCCTCGCTAATCTTTCCAGCCACTATGCCGATTAGGTAGCTATGGAAAATCACCGAAGTTAGGAATATCAACGTCATCCCAGACATATCTCTTGAAGGAGATGCAGTTTGACCAGAAATGGCAGTAACACCTAAAGTTCCCGTAGTGAAACTTAGCATCATAATTGTTGTAGCTACAAGCAGAATAGAAGCTAAATACGGCATCATTATGTATGGACGCACAGACATTCGTTTTTCTTTTTCAACTTCCTGAGTCAAGCTATTGAATCTTGCAAGCGATTCAATCATAGAGATTGTGCCTCCACCAACATCAATTGTTTCAACAAGAAGAAACATAACTAGCTGTGACATCCAGCTTTTTGTCCGCTTGAGAAACTGCAGTATTACTTTCTTAACTGGGATACCCCATGAAATTTCAGAACTTATCTTGCGCAGTTCTCTGCTAAAGACTCCATAATCACGTTTAGATAGACTTTCTATACATTTTTCTGGTGACAACCCTGTTTTTCTAACTTCAGTTAGATCTCTCAGAAAACTACTGATTCCTTTTTCCAAGCCTGCAGTTTCTTTTGATATTTTTATGTGCACGAGGGCAGCTGGAAATGTTGCAATGAATAGTGCTATTGTAATCGCTACCGGCATGTCAATAACAGTTTGGATTGCGCTTATGAAGGAGAGATTTGCCATGCCAAGAAAGTTTGTTAACAGCAAGAACACTACCAATCCAATTGCACCGCAAATTCCATACATCTTGTATGGACGCATATCAGTAATGGGCGTTTTTGGCTGCATTGAATGTGCCAAGTATATGAACATTAATGATAACAAAGGCGTGAAAAGATACGTATACAAGATGATGCCTGAATAGATTGTAACGCCAACACTGTATATTGAGTCTACACTGAAGAGTATATAGAAGCAAAGTGACATCATAACCATAACTATGATGAAAGTTTCAAGGAGCATGCCGAGACGCTCTGCAGCTGCTTTAACGCGCAGCGCTCGTGTTTTGAATATCTCTTCGGCTTTTCTTTCAAGAAAGTGTCCAATATCCCCACCGATGATGACTGTGGATGCATAACCTGAAAGGAAATCTCTGAATGTATCTAACGGATTCTTTTTTGCAGCTTGCTCTAATGCAGAAAGCGGATCTCTGCCAAAAACTTCTACATCTTTTACAATTTCCCTCGCCTCTCCACGCATAGCAGGCATTAACTCAACTTCTGTTAGCCTTTTGAAGCTTGTATAAGGCGCGATACCTCCAGATGCCATTACGCTGATGTAGGCTGATGCAAAAGGCATCTCTCTCTCCAAGCCAGCCGATCTGTCGCTGGCTTTAGACATGGGCATTACTAGAAACCCAGCCATTATGTAAAATGGAAAGGGAATCAGAAAGATCATTGGCATGAAGCCAAATACCAATAGAAAGACTAATGCTATTGCTGATACAGGCACCGTTAGCAAAGCAGCAAATAGCATTAAGGAAACGTAGGTTTGAGGATAAATCTTAATGCGTGCTTTTTCAAGCACATCCTTGAATTGATAAACATGTTTAAGAAAGAATGGGGCTATGCCTCCGAAGAGGCGAAACGACCATCCTTCAAGTTTCTCTAGAAGCGGCAATTGGTGTTACCTCCATCCCCTCAAGTACTTTCTCGTAAATATGTTTAGGTCTGGCGTAGTATTCTGCTATGATGGCGGCAACATCCCTGTAGCTTCTTATGTTACGCTCTCGCATCCAATGTAAGACATCTTTGCGTCTTTCAATTTCATCTATCAACGCTTTCTTGCTTAGTCCTTGTCGCTCAGCTATAGAGGATAGAAGTAGGCTTTTGTCAAAGTCCATTGGATGATTGTCTTGTGCTGGTTGCCATGCGCAAGGCGTATAGTATTCTTCGTAATCTGCGATCTCGTTGACTGTAATAACTCGTCTGTATGCTTTTTTCTCATTATTTTTCACGAGATGAACTCTCTGAATTGGAATAACAATATTCATTAGTGGAATATATGCTGGAGAAATATCCATCGGTTTTTGGGTTAGACGTTTTACCGCTGAGTCCAAGTTTTCAGCGTGCATTGTGCACATACCACCGTGCCCTGTAGCTAAAGCTTGGAAGAGTACATATGCCTCTTGACCTCTAACCTCACCTACAATCATAATATCTGGGCGATGTCGCATTGACGTCTTTACGAGATCGAATAGAGCTACTTCTCCTACGCCACTTCCGCCTAGACCATAACTTTGTCGGGCAATAAGTGATACCCAGTTGTCATGAGGTAGATTAAGCTCTGCTGTTTCCTCAATGGTAATGATTTTGCTGCCCGGCTTAATTAAACATGCAAGGGCGTTTAGTGCAGTAGTTTTACCAGCTGCAGTCCCACCTAGGACCATAATTGAAGCTCTGTTTTCAAGACACATCCAAAAATACGCGGACATTTCTTCTGAGAACGTGCCAATATTTATTAGGTCTACAATTGAGTAAGGATCTTCTCTGAATTTTCTTATAGTATATGCTGTTCCAAAAGGCGTAATTTCTCGCCTATATGCTACTGCCAACCTATGCTTTCCGGGTAGAGAAGCGTCAACTATTGGAAAAGCTGTGCTTACGTGTTTGCCAGCCATATGAACAAGTTTAACAACTAAATTATCGAGGATTTCATCGTCCGGGAATTCAAGGTTTGTTTGAATGCTTTCATAATTTCTATGCCAAACGTAAACCGGTTTCATAACTCCGTCACATGATATGTCTTCAATGTTTGGATCTCGCATTAAAGGATCAATTTTGCCGAAACCAACGAGGTCTCTCTCTGCATGATAGAGAATTTTGTACCATGAGACATCTGGAAGCCACCCTAAACTTATTCGGTACTTGTCAACAATTTTCTTGGCTTCTTCCGCAAAGAATTTTCTTGGATCCAAGATTTCTTCTTTCGGAGATTCAATTTCTGCAAGCAGAATCTCCAATATTCGATCATAAACGCCTCTTTCCAGAGGGTCCAGTTGAAGTTCATCAAGAATGTACTTATGTTCACCTGTTTTCGGGTTTTGAACTATAACAACATGAGAAAAAGGTTCATACAAAGGATACTTTTCAATAATTTTGAGCCCTCTTGGTACCGGCTTCGGAGGAGGAGGAACGTAGGTTTTCTGCTCCTTCTTTTTGTTGGAACGTATATTAATCTTAATTTTCTTTAGTTTTTTTAAGCCTGAAAATGACTTTTTTAGTCGTAGCTTTGGCATAGCTGATTCTCCGTTAGGTAAAATGATTTGAGCACATTATTAAATATTACGTCTCAATACACCATATTGAGGACATGTTAAACACAACTACATATTCAAAATTAATATCACAAACCAACCGTCCAATTGCATAATAAACAACAAAATTCTATGTCTATGGCTAAAACAAAAAAGCGTTTGTCCTTTTCTCTTTACCAATCGTTGAAACGAGTCCATGACCAGGATATATAACATAAGTGTAAGGAAGATCCATAAGTCTTAGTAACGAAGTTTTCATGTCGCTATAAGAACCACCTAAGAAATCTGTCCTTCCGATTCCTCCTGCAAATAGCGTATCACCTGTAAAAACAACCCCTCTATTGATGAGTGATACGCTACCGGGAGTATGTCCAGGCGTGTGCATTACTTTCAAAACTATTCGCCCAAACTCTAACGTATTCCCACCTTTTAATAAAATATTAGATGGAGAAAGATTATTACCATAATCAGTAAGACACTTTGCATCATATTCATGAATGCATATAGGCACGGCATATTCTATTTTTAGAATTCTATTACCACCAATATGATCCACATGTCCATGTGTATTAACAATGAATTTAACCTTCAATGAAGTCGCACTAATGTACTCGGTTACCTTCTCAGCTTCGAACGCCGCTTCGAATCCTGGGTCAATCACTATAGCTTCTGCTGTTTCAAGGCAGCTAACTACATAACAATTAGTTGACAATCTGCCAACTGTAAACAATTGAACTTTCATCAAACTCAACATTTCGAGTATCTTCAAAGACAGATAAACTGTTTGCTTTTGATCCTGACTAAATTGAATATTCACATGAAGCAGACATCGAGAAGCTAGCTATCAGTTTCTAGATAAGTAGCAATATCCTTTTCAATGGGTAAACTATTTTTTAAATTAAAGATTCAGGTATATTTCATGAATGAGACCCCAAATGAAACCGCTAACCTGCAAGCAAATCAAATAGAAGAGTTTGAGAGAATAACAAGCTTAGTAACTGCGGAATTTCAAATTGAAGAATCGCTTATAAAAGAAGGAATTCCAACGTATTATTTGACATGGCCTCAAGAGACCAAGCAATCTTTTCTAAGGTTACTAAATCATTTGGAAGAATTTGAGCTGATAGCTCTACTTCGGAGAATTAACGACCGAATAGTATTGAGAGTGGTTCGGAAACCTGCTGTGAAATCTAGCAATCCTAAAACTTTTTTGATTCTGCTATTTGCTACAATTGCTACAACGTTCTTGACAGGGTATTTCAGTTTTTCAGAGACCGGTATTAGTCCTATCCTTAGCGGGGCATTTTTTTCTGTCGCAATCTTATTAGTACTTGGAATTCATGAAATGGGTCACAAATTAACAGCAAACAGAAAGAAGATAGACGCAACCCCACCATATTTCATTCCTGGGCCTCCACCACTTGGAACCATGGGTGCCGTAATAATGCAGAAATCTCTGCCGCGCAACAGAGATGCTCTCTTTGATGTTGGAGCCAATGGTCCCCTTGCTGGCTTCATTGTTGCGTTTATTTTCAGTGCCCTTGGATTGTTGTTATTAATTCCAGTGGATATACCGCCAAGCGAGGGTACCCTCACTTTGATGCCATCAAGCTGGATTCTGCTTTCTGCTTTCTTTTCAAACCTGAATTTGCTCCCTCAAGCTCCTCCTAATGGCGTTCTTCATTTACACCCGATAACTTTGGCTGGATGGGCAGGTATGGTTGTTACGATGCTTAATCTGCTGCCTGCAGCAATGCTTGATGGGGGTCATGTGACAAGGGCAACTCTTGTAGGTGATAGACCACGGAAAATTCTAACTTTTGCTTCAATAATTCTTCTTTTGCTTGTAGGAACAGAATTCATGTTTATGGCTTTTCTGATAATCTTCATGTCAACATTCAAACATCCAGGTCCTTTGGATGATGTTTCTAGTTTATCTAGAAGCAGGAAATTGTTAACTATAGCTCTAATAGCAGCTTTTGTACTCGCATTTCCAATTAGAGTCTAATCTGCGATCTGAAATATTGAAAAGCTTAAAGATGACGACTAATCCTTGCACATTCATCCTATTGCATTAATTTGCTAATTAAATACTGAGAAACAAATTGGGAGGAATAACTATGGTTGTTGATTTGCATCATTCTTGGAAAACTTATAAAATTACCTTTCCTAATAATTGCTCACTGAACCTTAGATTGTATTTTGGAAACCAGTGAGCTTGATTTTGCTTCTGCATTTCTGACACATTATTACAAGTTCTACTAGTTCATCATTGACTATCTTTGTATCTATGATTTTGTAGACCTCTTCGGTTTCATCCTCTGGAGAAATTACACTTGAGCATTCTGGGCAGGGAAAAGATCCGTCGCCTTCAATCTCTGCAAGATTAATTGCATAGAGCAATTGTTTCTTTGACATGTTTCCTTTGACCATGTTTTTCACGTCACAAACTCCCATGAATATCATTAATTTATTAACGATTATGAATCACTAATCAATAAATTATGTGCTTTTGGGATTTTGCCTAATTTATTCACCATTCAAAGCTTTCTGGAGGGATGTAGTCTCCATAGTTTCTTTTAGCTTCAGCCAAACGCTTACGTTGTTCATCTAATATCTCAAATAGTTCTACAGGTGTATCTGAGACATTTTCTTGGTAGAATCTCTGAACACGTTGGATCTTTGCCAAATTTTCAGGAACTCGAATAGTAAATTGCTTTACGTAATCTTCTTTTGGATACTCTTTGTTTAAAACCCTATCGAATAGTTTAGCCAGATCTTGGTACTTTGGTAGAAAACCTGTAGGCGATCTAATTGCTCCTGCTTCACCATGAACTCGTAGTTCCATCCATTTAATCCATACATGCTTGTCTTGAGGTGCGTTCAAGAATTCTCCGCTCTTCTTATCCCTTAGGAAATAGTTAACGCCGAAAACAAGGGGGGTCTTCTTGAGGTTCCTTCCAAACTCTATATTGTTGGATACGTTCTGGCCTAAAGGAATAGAAATGAAGTCTTGTGTGCTCATCATATTTATCTCAGGAACGCCTTCCTTCTCAATTGTGGCAAATGTAGTTTCAGTCTCCAAAGATGCACCATAAGCAATAATTCCATGTTCCCAACTGAAACTTTGCTGTACAGGCACGTAAGCCTTAGCATCTCGTCCACCATAAATTATCCCACTTAGCTCTACACCCATAGGATTATCTAACTCGGGATCACAATTATCAAGTGCTTTTATTTTTACAGCATACCGAGCGTTTTTATGAGCAGCAGTTATCTCGTTGCCATCTGCGTCTGTTTTTCCTTTATACCAATCACCAGAAAAGTTTCTGCCCTTCTTTGGTAGAGTATTTCCCATGCCTAGCCAATATGGTTTGCCATCCTTAACCAGAACGTTTGAAAATATGATTTCACCTGGGCTTTGAAGCACCTTATAAATTAGAGCATCATCTGTTGGGTTAACATCTTTTATTATTCCAAATATGCCTGATTCAACATTAACAGCGCGAGCAACTGACCCGATATCTCGAATATATGCAATATCGTCACCTAGAATTGTTTCCCCAGGAAGCATGGCGGTTGAGGTTTTGCCACAGGCGCTGGGAAATGCACCTGAGAAATATGTCTTGCGTCCGCCAGGACCATGCACGCCCATAATCATCATATGCTCAGCTAACCAACCCTCATAGTTGGCCTTGCGAATAGCAAGACGAAAAGCAAGCTTCTTGAAGCCGACTGAGTTACCAGCGTATTGTGTATTAACGCTGTAAATTGTACTATCCATATAATCAATGTAGATACATTTCTTATCATGTTCTGCGCTAGTCATGTTGCCTGTTAATTCACCTGCAGAGTGCAAAACCCGGAGAAATTCTCTATTTGGTTCTGATTGGCGAAACACTTCATAGCCAGATCTGTATAGTAGGTCTTCTGAGTGAGCAACATACCATGAGTCAGTACATTGCAACCCGAGAATTGTAAAAACAGAGTTAGGGGGACCTAAAGAAATGAAACGAACTATCATTGTACGCCCCTTCATTGAATCGCGAAGTAAACCTTTTACCTCTACTAGACCTTCTTGCCGATCAATCTGGTTAAGGGCTTTACCGAAAGAAGTCCCTCTGGGGACAAGGTATTTTGTGGCTTTTCGGTCTCTTCCTTGATCGTACAAACCATCAAAGTGGATTGTATGACCCTCAAGTTTTAGGGGAGCCTCTTCACTACTAGCAATTGCCTGTTGTCTAACATATGCAATGTCTTCAGGGGCGTCGCTACAAATAAAAATCTTCTCGCAGTTGCATAAGTCGCTAGATTTAGCAATGAATTCGTAAACCTTTGGATGAGTTAAGGCACATAATTCCTCATAATCTTCATCACTCATTTTTGGACGTATGGCTTCTAGATATCCATTCATACGGTTCATCTCACTGTTGTTATAATTCGTGGACTGTTCCTGGGACTCTTGGGAATGGTTGAGTTTCAGCTATATGTTTGACTCCGCTTATCCAGCTTACAAGACGTTCCATACCTATTCCTCCTCCAGCAGTTGGCTTCAGTTTACCCTCTTTTGCGAGTTTCAGCACTAACGCATAATTATCTTTGTTAAGATTGTCGCGTTCAATTTTTCTGAGGATTTTCTTATATTCCCATTCCCTTTTTGCGCCAGACAAAACTTCACCATATTGCGGCATAAACAGGTCATAGTTATCCCATTTGCCGGTATTAGGATCCTCGAAGTCATAGAATTCACGTGGAATATTTGTTACCCAAATAGGATCAGTGGTCTTTTGAGAAATTCCTTCTTCCCAGTCTCCACCAAACATATGTTCTAGTTCTTGTCGATCGTAAACTTTGAAGGGCCGTTCAGGCAATTTAAGTAAGTCAAAACGGCACAAAAGATCTAATTCATCTTTCATGTCCTGCTTTAAGTCTTTCAGGAAGCTACAGATTAGCTCTTCAACGAGGTTAATCACATCTTTAGTGGACGCATCTCTTGCTTCAAAATCCAGTTGTGTAAACTCGTAGACATGCTTGCCCGTTTTTGCGCGTTCAGCTTTTTCTATCCGTATATTAGGTGACAAAATGAATAATTTAGGATACGCAAATGAAGCCGCGATTAGTTTGTGAATTATCATACTTGCGGTGGTACGTACCGTTTTCCCGTAAATGTCAACTTCAATTCGTTTTTCAATAGAGGCACCAGGATCGGGCCACAATGGATCTGTTGATTGGGAAAGCGCAATTGGCAGTAACCATTGGAACCCTTTATCTACAAACTGTGATGTGAGATTATTAAGCGTGTACGTCATCAATCTGCCTATACAAGCTTTTCTTCTAACCTCACCTTCTGAAAGCTCATCTAAAGGTTTAGGAAATTCAACTATCGGAACAGTTTGTTTACTTAGCGTTTGTTCCATTGTCAAGATTTTCATCTCCTATTCTAAATGCAATTTTATATTGTCTTAGAAACAAAGGACTCCCTGCTAATAAATTTTTTATAAAAAATGTTAGAATTTTTCTAAAATCTATAAGTTTTTATATCTTTTATCTGTAATAATTACAATTATGAACGTGAAACTTGATAAGAAGGATATAGCAATACTTTCGCTGATACAAGAAAACAATAAACTTACTGCAAAACAAATCTCTAGACATGTCAATGCACCAATAACTACGATTTTCGCAAAAATGAAAAGAATGGAAGAACTGGAAGTCATAAAAGACCATAGAGCAATTCTGTCTCCTGAAAAGCTAAATTCAGGTACCGCTGCGTTTCTTCTAGCTTCTGTATCTTACAGAGATGAAATTGATGACATTCCGATTTCGCAGAGAACTGTAGCGGAAGAAATTGCTAAATTTCCCGAAGTACAGGAAGTGCACATAATCACTGGAGATTGGGATCTACTGGTTAAACTCAGAGCTGAGAGCGTGGATGTTATTGGAAAGTTTGTGGTGGACAAATTGAGGCATATCAGAGGACTTGAGAAAACGCTTACATGCATGGTTTTTGAAACTGTGAAGGAAACAACAACGATAAATTTGACTCCGAAAATGCGGGCAGACATGATTGAACGGAAATAGATATGACCTTTTTGCTGAATAGTGGTATTATTTGATATTGGCTATGTTGGTCTAAACTGAAATAGTATAATAACGAAGAGAAGACCGAGGGAACGTCTTAGGCTTCACTTGAGCAATAAAGCAAAGGCAACGCCAACAGCACAGTGTTTTTTCCCTTCGGGGTAAGTGAGTATTCAACTCTTAGAGGTGGTCCTTCGTCTACTTTTCTTTGGATGTAGTGATGCTCAGCAAGCATCTTGAGTTTATCTGACATCGTACGTGAGTTAATGCCGAGAATTCGCTTTAATTCTCCAAAACCAATTGGCGTTTTCAAAAATAGTGTATATAAGATCTCCAAGTTCCATTTTTGAAATAGAAGGTTAAAGCTTTGTTTGAGGCTTTTCAGGTTTTCTTGCAGCTCTTTAGGCTGCATTTCTTCTGTTTCAAGTATTTTGTTTAGTGTGTCTTCAATGCCTTTGAGTGTTTGGTCTAAACGGGTTTCGACCATTTTCCGTAGTTCATTGCTTAGATTAAATTGGGCGCTCATTTCATGCACACTTGGTGTGATATGGCTCACTTCATAATTTATAAGGGTTTACTTATACAACTAGGTGTAAAAAATATGTCGTGTGTTTGCAGGTTGATGATTCATGGCTTGGAACATAAACATTAACAAATGCCTCCGATGTGGCGGTTGCGTTTCTGTTTGCCCAACCGCTGCTTTGGAATTGCGGGATAACATCATTTATGATGAAAAAATTTGCACTCTATGTGCATTGTGTGAAAAAGCTTGTCCAGTAGAGGCTATAAAGGTGACAAAAAAATGAACGATGTTTTAATAATCGGGGCTGGACCAGCTGGTACTGCTTGCGCTAAAAAACTTGCAGAAAACGGATTCTCGGTTAAGGTATTCGATAAAAGACCTGAGATTGGTGCTCCAAAACGTTGTGGAGAAGGCTTAAGTGAAGCATCCCAGGAGATTATTGGAAGAATACCTGACAAGTGTATTGCTCAAAGAATTAAAGGTGCAAGATTGTACGCGCCTAACGGCAGATATTTAGATGCTATACTGTCTTCAGGAGGTTTCGTGCTTGAGCGGAAAGTGTTTGACAAATGGCTTGCCGAAGAAGCAGTTAAGGCTGGAGCAGCAGTTCGAGCCAACACTTTTGTTTCTTCTATAACCAAAGATGCAAGGGGGTATTTTAATGGCGTAAAGGGCGAGTTTTTTGGCAACGAGTTTGAAGAAAAAGCCAAAGTAATTGTTTGTGCGACTGGTGCAGAGTCACCTTTGAGAAATAGAGTTTTAGGTGTATTCTCAAAAGTCAGCTTGGTTGATTCATGTATACAATATGAGATGACAAACATCGACATAGTTCCAGATCTGATTCATATTTATCTATCAGGAGAACTTGCACCGAGAGGTTACGCTTGGGTTTTTCCAAAAGGGGAACATAAAGCGAATGTAGGACTCGGCATTATCCCACAAGATAAGAAACCAGGAGAATATATGAATAAGTTCTTGAAGCTACATCCTGAATTGAGTAAAGGCTCAATTCTAGAAGTAAATGCTGGTTGCGTACCTGTAGGCGGACTAGTGAAGGACATGGTTGAAAACGGTTTTGTGCTTTGTGGAGAAGCTGCGAATCATGTTAACCCTATCCATGGAGGAGGTATCAAAGAAGCAATCCTCTCCGGTCAAATGGCTGCTAATACTATAGCTGAATGCCTAAGAAAGAATGACGTTTCAAAGAAAGCACTATCAACTTTCAATGATTCGTGGTGGCAAAAAAGGGGAAAACATCTTAAAAAAGTAGAAAAATTGAGAGAGACGCTGGAAAGATTATCTGACTCGGATTTGAATGATCTTGTTGACGCGCTTAAACCAGAAGACATCATTGAATTCGCTCGGGGAGGAAAACTCTCCGTTTTAGCTAAAGTTCTAATGAGGAAACCAAAACTAGTAAGCATAGCCAGGCACCTGCTATAGGGCTATTGATCCTTAGTCAAAAAAGAATAGGATTCAAATACATTGTTGAAAAGAACATGAAGATCCTAAAGAACGTGAGATTGTCAGCATAGAATTGTTTCTTTTATTTTTGTTTTGAGTTAATGATGCTTCGGCATTTGTCTGCATATTCACAGTAATCTAAGCACGAATTGTTTCTATTCGGTCTTCGCCATTCTGAGTTGCATTCAACGCATGTTCCAACATCTTCATCACTCCAGAGTTCTACGTTACCTCCGCATACATGGCATTTGACGTAAGATAAGGTTGGTCTTAGGTATTCTCGTAAACCAGGACATGTTTCCGGGTTCTTCACTCTAATGTCTCTATTGCTCAATCATCTTACCTCCGATGGTCATTATGTAACGCTGCACTGGAATCTTTTTTTCTGATTTTTGAAGAGCTTTTTCTACTGCCCATTTTAGACCTGAACAACAGGGTACCTCCATATAAATGATAGTTATGCTTGCAATATCATTCATTTTCAGAATTTCTGTTAGTTTCATTGTGTAACCGCGCACATCGTCAAATTTGGGACAACCTATCAGTATTCTCTTCCCTGGCAAAAGGTTCTTCTGGAGACCAGAATATACAACAGGTGCACAGTCTGCCACAATTAGCAGATTAGCCTGTTTGTAAAATGGAGCTTGTTGAGGCACAAGATTTAGTTTTACTGGCCATTGCGGTTTAACATCGATTTGTTCAGTTTTTACCTTATTTTGCACTAAGTGCTCTTTTACAGCTTTCTCATCAAATTCTTCTGCATCTCTTTCTATTATTGTTATTGCATCTTGTGGACATTGGCCTAAGCAAGCTCCTAAACCATCACAGTAGGTTTCGCTCACTATTTTCGCTTTTCCATCCACAATTCGCAAAGCACCTTCAGCGCATTTTGGGATGCAAAGTCCACAGCCATTGCATAAGTTCTCGTCTATATGTACAATTTTTCTAATTACCAAGGTTAATTTACTCCTTTGAGGCATTTTCCCTCTTTGGGACAGAACTTCTCTGCGTGCATTTCTACTACCTTGAATAATGTACCGATTATTTCTTGATTAGCAGAGTAAATGTTTCTTTTGCCTTGTTTTTTAATAAAAATGAAATTACATTGAAGTAAGGGTTTCAGGTTATGTGATACCATGCTCTGCTCTTGTCCCAAGGCATCAGCCAACTCGTTTACACTCATTGGTTTTTTCATCAGTTTTTCTAATGTAGCAAGTCGTGTTGGGTTTGAAAGGTTATTGAAGAATTTGTAGCAAATTTCAGATAATCCTCTTTTCATCCATTTTTCCACCATAGCTTGATTATTTGATCCGCCATTTCAAATGAATTATACTTCATATGAAAAAATAATCATTTAAGCTTATTGGTCAAGATAACAAAAAGTTACCATAGTAATACTAATTCAAGGTAAGGCTAAACATATGTTTTCTTACAAAAATCAAAGTAGCCTTTCAAGCGCTAATTCTTGCCTTGATTCTTGGAATGATATCTATTTGCATTTGATCAATACCAAACGCTGTAATCCTGAATCTTTCGTCAGGCGTCTTTATTACCATGTCACATTTTGCAAGTTCGCCTAAACGGGTACTAGTTATTTTGCGACTTTTTCCCAGTCTCATCTGCAACTCCTCTTTTGTGACGGTATCACTCAATTTCATGCCAAGCTTGTTTCCTAAATAACCAGCCAAAAGCCATAATAGAAGAGTTTCATTATCTGTTAAGCGTTTCTTGGGTACAAGTAAGTTTGCACCCTCTTGTGAAAAAGCAATTAATCCTTCACATTTCTTAGCAAGTTGCTGTAAGTCAACAGTCAGAAGAAGTTTGCTTGCGACTTCAAATGAAGGGAGAAATTCGTTAAAAAACTTGGTAATGAAAACCCATGCAATCTCAGGTGTTCCTTGAAATGATTTTTCAATATTCTTGTATTTCAATTGAATTGAGACCTTTTCATGCTGGTCTATCAACTCATTTTGCCTCGGAGCTTTGATATAACGTCTTCTTCAATCCACTTTTCGCCTTGAATCGTCAACTTGAATTCTGGCTTGCTAGGATTAGGCTTGAATACTTGTCCTCGTTTGGTCATCTCATTCAACCGTGCGGGAACCATGCTTTTTATTCCGCTAGACTCCAGTAACTTTGTCACTTGAGCAGCAGTATTGGTCTTGTCTTCTGAAGCGTAAAGCACTAGGCCCACTGCTTCATAATGAGTTAATTTTTCACGTGTTACTATAACTGGACCTTCTGTTGTAAGCTCAAGAATGCCCTTGAGTTGTGCTCCTGATGGCATCAGCTTTTCTGAAACAAAGTCTGTAAGTTTCTCAACAAAGTTCTTTGGCATCGTTTCAAGCGCATTCAAGATTTCTTTAGGTGTTTCTCCTTCAATAACGACTTCGCCAAATGGAGTCTTTATTCTAGCTTCGATTCGTTTTATTTCGATTTACCTCCAGTTCTAGAGGGTTTTTTTTCAGCTAATATGTAAACAAAACCTGTGTTTGTGTTCCACCGCCTTACCATGCCTCTATCGGCAAGCTTATTCAGAGTTTTTTCCAAAGTACGTTTGGTATATGTAATTTTGTTCGCCATCATAGCGTCTTTTAGCTCTTCCATAGTTCGGGGTCGCCATTTTCCCCAATCAGTTTCTAAAAGTCCAAGTACAGCCCCTTCGCAGTTTATAATATTATTTATTTTTGGGTAGGTTTGGGTTGGCGTTTTAGGAGTCTCTTTTTCCTTTTTTGTTGGTTCAGTTTTCACGGTTAAAGTTGCAACGGTTTTAGGTTTCACGTTTTCAAAAGCTTTGTGAATATTTGCTATCAAATTAGGGAGATCTTTAAGGGTTTTGGAGACCTCTTCATTTGTTCCTTGTAGTTCAACTTCATACTCACCAAGTTTTATGCGGAAGGTAAAATCCTTAGATTTCTTTTTAGTAATTTTTTTCGGCAATATTATCCCATGGATATACACGTATATTTTGCTTTTTAGGTTTGTGTCTTCTACAAAACTTTGTTACAAAAAGACAACTTCCCAAAATGAAGTGAAAAATTCTAGTTTAGAATGACAATAAGCGGAATCAGTAAAGACTAACAACGAAAGTGTTTGCTCTAGAAACGAACAAACAGCATAAGGTTACTTCAACCGTTCTCTCAAAAGCGCGCTGACTATCCTTGGGTCAGCTTTTCCCCGAACTTCCTTCATGAGAGCATTCATGAGCATTCCATAAGCTTTTCGTCCCATCTTGTCAACCGATGGCTTATTCTCTGCAATTACTTGATTTACAAGCTTTGTTAATTCTACTTTGGAAAGCATTTTCAGTTGAAGTGCTTCAATCGCATCTGCCAGGTTCTTTCCTTCGTTTTGAGAAAACCAAATAAAAACATCCGGGATAGCCTCTTTTGCCAGTTTTTCTAATGCTACACCTTTAAAAATATCCTTTATCTGTGTAGAAGTAACTTTTTCAATAGCAATACCATCACGCTTTAGCGACTTCAAAGTCTCAGTCAGAAATACTGCAACAGTTGTAGCTGTCACTTCGTCTTGCTTGACTATAACCTCAAACAATCCTCCGAATTTTGAATCAGCAATTTGTGTAGCTAATTTCTTGTTCAGGTTATATTTATCCATCAAACGTTCAATTTTCTTCTCTAACGGCTCAGGCAACTTTGAGCGAATTTTCTTCACGATATCATACGTTATCACTAATGGTGGAATATCTGTTTCAGGATACATTCTTGCAGCGCCAGGTCTAGGACGCATATATCTAGTTGTTCCATCTTCTTTTACTGTGCGAGTTTCAGCAGGCACACCAACTATTGCTTCTTTTGCTCTATTTATAACCGCTTTCAAAGAATCTCGAACGTTTTCTTCAATATCAGCTACAAAAACTACAGCATCTTCCTTTTTGGCGCCTGTAATTTTCCGGATCGCCTCAATCTCTTTGACAGTTATGTCATAGGCTGGCATTTCGTCAGTATGAAATATTCCACCGACTCTTCCCCAGAACTTAGCTCGATCAGACAACTCGCTACCTACCCTAAAATTTGGCACAAGCTCATGTTTCAAAATGCCTTGAAATTTTGGCAGTTTTACAGCCAAAACTGCGTACCCTTTATCAATAGCTTTAAGGACTACCTTGCATTTCGTTTCTCTGAAAACTTTTGAAACATCAATAAAATCCTCTCTCAAATCGGTTTTTTTAATGCCTCTGCTTTGAAGTTCATCCTTGACTTGGATGAGTCCAAGCTGACGTTGAACCTCATACTCAACAACTTTTGATATCAAATCAAGCTGTTGAACACCCTTTATTTCGATTAGAGCACCATTTGTAAGAGATACGTTTAAGTCCTGACGTATTGTGCCCAAACCACGAATAGCTCTACCTGTATCACGCAAAATCTGACCAATTACCAAAGCGACTTTCTGTGCTTCCTTTGGCGAATTAATCACTGGAGCAGTAGTAACTTCAATAAGCGGTATGCCCAAACGATCGATGCGGTAACAAATTGTTTTTCCATTTTCTTGAGTTCCTGTTTTTCGCGCTGCATCCTCCTCTAAACTCGCAGCCTGTATTGGAATGGTTTTTTCTCCAAGCTTAATCCAACCATCAGAAGCAATTATACATGTCCGCTGAAAACCAGAAGTATTTGACCCATCAATGACGGTCTTACGCATAACATGTATTTCATCTATAGGTTGCATATTCATTATCAATGCTGCAGTTAAAACAACTTCCACGGCTTCCATATTCAGCGGATGTGGCGGTTCCTCGTCCATCTCTACAAGGCAAGACGTAGATCTGTCGGCTTCATATTGGATCTTTATACCCTTCTGAAACTCGAAAAATGCTGCTGAATCGGTTTGACCTAACTCGCTTTGCGTTGGCCTTAGTCTTCGTAAAAAAGTTATTTCAGGTTCTTTTTTAGACAATGCAGGTGAGCAATTGCAAAACAATTTCGTTTTAATGTTAAGTTGTTGATGGATTTCTAATCCGACTTTTAACCCGATTTCTGAATAGTCAATTCCCATTTGCATCTTCTCCTTTTGGAATTAGTTCTTCTGCTAATGTTCGCGGCGAAAATTCACCAGCAATATTGGTCTTCAAAAGTTGTTTAGCCTTTTTGGGAGAGCTAGTTTGACCAAAAACCCACATAAGCTTAACCATGGCAGTTTCTGGGAACATGTCATCCAAAGGAATCACGCCTAAAGCCAGTAAGTCGCGCCCTGTATCATACACATTCATATTCACGCGTCCCCAAATACACTGAGAAGCTAACGCGACAACTACGCCTTTCTTGACAGCATTGTCAATTGAGGCAAATGAATACTTGCTTACATGACCTAGACCACTTCCTTCAAGAAGAATACCCTTGCAACCTCTTTCTACGTGCCAATCAATAACTGCAGGGTTGAATCCTGGATGAAATTTCACGAATGCGACTTTTTCGCTGAATTTTGGTTTCAAAACTACTTTTTTTACGACATTTCGTTTCTTATAATCACTCGAAAGCATGATAATTCTATTGTTTTTTATCTTAGCAATTGGTGTATCATTTACTGGTTTGAAGGCATTTCTTCTTGTGGTATGACATTTCCTAACTTTTGGTCCTCTATTAATAGTAATTGTGTTGTCAGAAAGTGTATCGTGCATTGCTATGGCAACTTCTGCGAAGGGTCCGAGAGTTGCAGCTTTTACTGCTGCGATAAGGTTCGTTGCAGCATCTGAGCTAGGCCGATCAGAAGAACGTTGAGCACCAACAAGAATTACGGGCACCGGAAGGTTTTGCAACGCGAAACTCAAGGCAGCTGCAGTATACGCCATCGTGTCTGTACCGTGGGCTATTACTATCCCGTCTACACCTTGTTGTATGTATTCAGAAACTTTTTTAGCCAATTGGCTCCAATGCTTTTGGGTTAGGTTTTCACTGTAAATACTGAACACGATTTCTGTTGTTACCCGTGCAGTATTAGCGAGTTCTGGGACTACTCCGTACAAATCTCTTGCTGAAAGCGCTGAACGCACAGCTCCTGTGCGATAGTCTACACGGCTGGCTATGGTTCCACCAGTGCTTAGAATAACTGCTTTTGGAAGTTCTGGTTTTTGTTTTGGAAGCGGCGGTGAAGCAAAAGACGGTTTGATACCTTTTCCTACTTTTTCAATTTTAGTATCTGATGTTATGCGGATCCCAATGTTGTACCCACTTTTCAGTTTGACTACAATATGTTTGTCGTCACCTGTTTCTGAGCGAGGAATAAGTATGCCTTCATATATTTTCTCCTTTTTTATTACTCTTATAATATCGCCAATGTTGCAACCTGCTCTCCTGAGGATACCCAAAACTTCACCTTTGTAGCCAGACTTCACTTCTTTGATTATCTTTAGTCCTCCAATAATTTTGAAACGTATACTCCATCGCGATTATAACCGAAGCGCATGTAATACTGTTTTGTGCCTAACGCACTTATAACTACAAGCTTTTTTGAATCAAATTCTGTACGGGCTATTCGCTCGGCTTCTTTAAGTAGGATTGAACCATACCCTTTATGCTGCCATGCTTTGAATGAGTGTTTGCCTATTGGAACTAAGGGACCGTAAACGTGAAGTTCTCGAACGATAGCCGAAGGCACTTCTTTGATTTCAGGCCTGTGGGCTTTCTCTGAGGGAATGCGCAGGCGCAAGTATCCAATTAGCATGTTTCTTATTGGATCCTCAGCTGAAATAAAGATCTCATGTCCTTCGGAAGCTTCATAGTGCAAAGCTAGAATTTGGACGCTTTTTAGGTCAGAAGTCACGTTGGCTGCAATTTTTCGATGTCCTACTTCTCTACATCGGATGCAATTGCATCTATAATTGTATTCCAATAATTTTTGTTGTACTAGTTGTCGTAAATTACTCTTATTCACGCCTGCTACAATTAAATCTGCTGGAATGTCACGTTGCACTCGCATTACTCGTACCCATGGTGGTAATGCTCTCTTGATCTTAGCGATCAATGTTGCCGCTTCCTCTGTGAGATATGGTTTATAAGTGCCTTCAATATACCAATCATAAGCTTTGGTGCCGGCGATAACTAAGCATGGATAAATTTTTATCATATCAGGTTTGAATGCTTGATCTCTAAAAATACGAATAAAAGTTGCTAAATCTTGTTTTGGAGTTGAACCCGGCATTCCTGGCATTAAGTGATAAACTATTTTTAAGCCGGCATCTTTAGCGACTTGTGTGGCTTCAATGACATCAGCGACGGTGTGGGTTCTACCTACCAATCTGTAGATCCTGTTGTTAGGGTTTTGCACTCCAATTTCTACTCTTGTTATACCCATGTTTAGCATAGAGTCAACGTGTGACTCTTTGCACCAATCTGGTCTGGTTTCAACTGTAATACCAACATTACGGATCTCGCTTGATTCAGCGTTAGTTTTTGCCTCTTCAAGATTTGAAGATTTTTTTCCAGTTATTGCATCTAAACTACTTTGAATAAAATTAGCTTGATATTCAGGAGGTGTAGCTGGGAAGGTTCCCCCCATCACAATGAGTTCAATCTTATCTACGTAGTGTCCTATAGCTGTAAGTTGACTTATCCGACTTCGTACTTGTAGGTAAGGATCGTAGTTGTTTTGATTTCCTCGCATAGCTGCTGGTTCATGGCCAGTATAGCTTTGTGGAACAGCTTGAGAGGGTCCACCAGGGCAATAGGCACATGGTTCTTCTTGTGGACAGAAGTGAGGCTTCGTCATAACAGCTATAATGCTCACTCCTGAAATTGTGCGCGTTACTTTTCTGCGCAACAGCGATAAAAGACGAAGTTTCTCTTTTGAAGACATGGAGGCTATTATTTCAGCATTGGAGGGTATTCGATTTAGCTGATATTTTACAGCTGCTTGGGTTTTTGCGCGATTCAAATCGTCATAAGTAGGAGAATACAAACCCATTAAGACTTCGATTATTTCTCTGGTCGCTTTTTTGATATTCAACTTTAAATTTACCATGCTAGAATTCATAGAAGTTGTAAATAAACTGCGCTAAGCGTACCATGGCTCTATTCATTATCGAGTTCAAAAAGCAAGATCTTTGGACTCTCGCTTTCTAGTAAAGGGTGATTGAAAGTGACAATGCATTTATCAGTGAGAGTTGTTTTCAATGACTGAAAGACGACATTTCATAGCAGAGGTAGCCGAGCCAGGTCAAAGGCGTAGGCTTCAGGAGCCTATCTCGTAGGGGTTCGTGGGTTCAAATCCCACCCTCTGCACCAAGACTAAACTACTAAAAGGAAAAGTAAATAAAAACTATTTTTGAAAGATGTTATGGTTTTCCTTTTTCATCATTTGCTTTTGTTAGAAAACATTCTTTATGATATACTTTTCCATAGTTTTCAGGTTTAACATAGTATTTAGCTTCCGACCATTTCCACATTTGACCTCGGGTAGGGTATTTGCCCACCAAAATGAAATCCTCAAATGGTTTTAGGGATTTGCCACAGTATTCACAACTCATATTTCTAACACCAATGCAAATGCTGGTTAGTTTGAAAATAAAAATTTTTGTTTTTGATTTATGAAAAACAATCATTTTTGGGCAATAAACAAAAACTAAAGCTTCAGTTAATCAAGATAATTATTGAGCATTTCGATGTCAATAAACCACAAAAACCCAACATCAATTATGAATGAATTTGATTTCAAGTATTACTCTGTAATACTTTTTGTTAAAATAAAACAGGTTTTTCTAAGCTTACTTTAAAGTAACGTAAACCTTAAATGAGATTAACAAGGAACAACCTAAAGCTTTTGTGTTGAAAGATTAATTTTCTTTTGTAACTTGGTGAAATAAACTAGAAATATTGTGATACTAGTTGACTTCGTTGGAGTCAATTTTCTTTGCTATATCATTTAAGATCTTGGTGAATGGATGATTTGGTTTTTCTTGAGCAAAAATTAAATTACCTTCCGCTCTGAGAACCTCACAAAAGCATGGCACCAATCCTAGCATCGGAACTTGATAAATATTTTTAACCCTTGCTTTCATTTCCGTTTTATTTGACAATAAAGCAGTATCAAGAACTTTGTTCAGTACTAAGCCTGTTTTCTTTTCAAAAAGGCTATACAACTCTTTAAGCATTCGACTTGTTCCATTCACGTCTGAGCTGTCACTAGTTGTTGCTACAACTACTAAATCAGCTGTTACAATTGCATTAATTGAAGAGTATTGAAGCCCTGGACTAGTATCAAAAATCAAATAGTCAAATTTCTGGTCTCGTAGCAATGAGTTTCTCAATGAGAGTAGCTTTCCTAATGCCCGCATTTCCCATTTTCTGTCTTTGGCAGACATGTCTCGAATTGCTTCAGTCGCTGGGTTTGCCAAGGCAACATAAAAATTTTCATTTCCCTGAATTCTATCGCTCACGTTAATGAGGACTTTGTCAATACTGCAGGTTCCATTCAAATAATCATTAAGCCAGCAGTCTGAATTTTCAGATTTGAGTACTGCAAATAAGCTTGGAGCTCTAAAATCAAGGTCAAAGAGACAAACTTTTTTTCCATGCTTAGCAAGTGTTGCCGCTAAGTTAACTGAAAGTGAAGTTTTTCCTGTTCCGCCTTTATATGAGTGCACAGCTACAATTTTACCCATTTTAATGATCACCTTGATTGTCTCTATCAGCATAGAAGTAAGCTTTTCTTCCTTGGCGCTCCTTTTTGAGATACCCCATTATAACTAATTGGTTGAGATATGCACTTTCTACTGCGCGAGCTCTGCTCGTTTGTTGGGCTACTTCATCTGCTGTTGCACGACCACATCTGCAGATGGTCATAGCAGTTTTTCGTAAATGATCAGGCATTGAAAGCAGTGTCATTACATCTAAAGGAGCATCAGAAAGCGGTTGTAACTCTTTGTTACCATGTTTTTGTATTTCTATCATAATTTCCATTTTCTCGTTAAGCCTTTCGAGGTTTTCCCTTATTTTTTCGAGTACATGTAGAGGTTTTTTATTGAAGATTTCTTCTCTTGTCAAAGGCTTTCCCCGAGTATTTTTTATGTGTACTTTTGTAGAACTAAACATGGACGGTTTATTAAGTCTTACGACACACTGGTAATTATTCATAAAAATTACAGTCGCTACTTACAACCAACAAACATAAAACTCTATCATAATATGATTGGGCTATTTCGAATTCTAATTTACCATAATTTTGCCTAATTTATTTTAACTTGAATAGAATAAAAAAAATCAATCAAAATTTGAAAAGTGGATTTTAGAATGGTACTGGCATATGATTTTTAGACTCTTCCACAATAGGTAGCACTTGCTTTAGCTCTCTGAAGTATTTTAGCACAGTTATACCTCTTTGTGTGATAGCATAAACTACACGTCTTTTTCCAGCTGTTCTCTCTTCAACTAGTTCTTGCTTGATTAGAAATTCCAAGTATTCCTTAAGAACACTACAGTTAACGTTGGCTTTGTACATAACATGAGTCAGTTTGAGCGGTCCTCTTTGAGCCAAGACTCTTAAAATATCAACATACATCTCAAGTTTGGAACGTCGCATTTGTAAACCTCTTTTTTGCCATATTCGCCATTTTTATATAAAGCTTTTATGTATCAGTAGTAAGTATTCTTTTTCATTGCCGGAAGTCAATTTGCGCCTTCCATCTTTGCAACATTTAACACGTTTAATCTATTTTCGAAAGCGGTAACCATGTCATCTAGCAATATTTCTTGCAATTCTGTTGAAAGATTTCTGGTATATTCTTTGAAAAGCATCATCATTTTTGCTGCTAGTTCTCGTCTAACTTTATTAGTAATATATGATTTCATGTACTTTTCTCCATTTGGAACCTAAAATTGTTTCTAGATATTTAACTAACTTATGAAAACAGAAGACTAATTCAAAATTCATCTCTTGAATAAACAAGCAAATCAAATTAAAGGAGCATTATGGAATAATTCTTCATGCATGATTTCACAAATTTGCAGAAAAGGGTTACCTCAGCAATTGAAAAACAGCACATCAAAAACATAGAACCTAAAAAATTAGACATACTTATAATGATCATTTTCCTCTAATACCCAACATAATTGTGGAGAGAATTACAATAGTCTGTAAAATCGAAGTTACTGAAAAACCAAATCTTAACGATCCCATACTAATTGAAGGATTACCTGGTATTGGTTTCGTAGCTAATATGACTGCTTTGCACCTAATAGACAAATTAAACGCAAAGCGGTTTGCGAGAATAGTGTCAGCTTCTTTTCAGGATTTTGCTGTTACTACCGGAAATGGTGGTGCTAGTTCTCCTTTTAACGAGCTTTATTATTATAAACGAAAGGATGGAGGTCGTGACTTAATAATATGGTATGGTAACACTCAAGCGTTGACAACTTCTGGACAATATGAGTTAGTTGATGAGGTTTTAAATTTAGTTCAGCATTTTGGTTGTCGCTTTGTAATCTCTATTGGAGGCTTCAAAAAGGATGAAATTAAGAATATCCCAGGAATTTACACTGCAGCAACAGACCTAAAAACCATGAAAGAGGCGCTAGATTTAGGGACAAAAGTGATGGTGGGTCACATATTTGGTATTGCAGGCATTCTGATAGGCATGGCAAAGCTTAGAAAATTAAAAGGCTTCTCTATTCTAGTAGAAACGTCTGGAATGTATCCAGATGCAAAAGCTACCCGTTATGCTTTAAATACGATGGGAAAATACTTGAACCTGAATATTGACTTGTCAAAGATTGAAGTGACTGCAGAGAAAACAAAGAAGGCTCTTGGATCCTTTGGATTGGTTAAAGACATTGCTGAAGAAAAGAAGAAAGAGGCGCAACAGATGCGCTGGTTTATCTAATTCTTGCGTTCACTGACAAACTGGTCATATACCCGTTGAACACGCTCGGCTGCTGGTCCAGAACCTTCCATCACGCCTTGTTCAGTAAGTTTCACTTTATCCATTACCCAAATGAAGCCCTTGTCCTCGTAAAGTTTAACCATAGTTGGAAACACTTTTTCGAGGCGTGAAGCTAGAGCTTTTAAATCAAAAGGCTTTTCTGTGCTAGATACTTGGGCAACTACATTCCCAGGCAAAAATACTCTATGGGATATTTGTCCTTTTTCATCCTTTGCCTCAGCCATGCAAAGACTTAAGCTATCGGGGTTTATGCCAATTAGTGTACCGGTAAAGATCTTCCCAGTAGTGGTTGTTACAACAACTGTTTTGTCAACCAGCGCTGCTACTTCGGTGAAGAACTTTCTTTGCGCTATAGACAACTTTTAACCTCCATTATCTAAACCGAATTGCACTACAACTATATATCTTTGATTTCTTTAGCTACCAAAAAACTAGTATTTCCAATGTTATTCTATTCAGTTCAACGCCACAAACCAAAATGACTGGAGAATACTTAATCCAATTTACTCAGATTTTACTCAAGATTACACGTAAATAATAGCTAATTAAACTACCATTCCAGCAGAAAAAAAATCGTTTCTACGTATAAAAAGTGTTATTTATCAGTTAACGACTTTCTTGTCTGTGGTGTACAGCTTGCAGTTCAAAGGAAGAGATATAATCTCAATCGAAGATTTTTCCCGAGATGAAATAAATTATATTATGAAAATCAGCCACACCATGGAACCCCGAGCCAAAAAAAGCTCTGACATGCTTAAGGGGAAAATCCTAGCCAGCTTATTTTTTGAACCTAGCACTAGAACGCGGCTAAGTTTTGAGGCTGCAATGCTCAAGCTCGGTGGATCCACTATAGGCTTCGCCGAAGCCGAGATAACTTCTGTCAGGAAAGGAGAAAACCTCGCTGACACCATAAGAACTGTAGAGAATTACTCGGACATAATAGTTTTACGTCATCCTCTTGAGGGAGCTGCGAAACTTGCTGCTGAATTTTCCAAAATACCCATACTAAATGCTGGTAGCGGTGCCGAAGAGCATCCTACTCAAGCCTTAATGGACTTGTACACTATACAGAAAGAGAAAGGGAAAATCGATGGTTTAAAAATTGCGCTAATAGGCGATCTTCGATATGGACGAACTGTTCATTCTCTCGCATGTGCCCTTTCACTCTACGATATTGAATTATTCTTGATTTCACCTGAAACCTTGAGAATGCGACACGGAGTCATTCGCACCATAAAAAACAAAATCTCAATATCAGAAGATGCAAATCTGGAAAAAATCATCCCACAACTAGACGTTTTGTATGTCACTAGAATACAAAAAGAACGGTTTCCAGACCCAGCAGAATACGCTAAAGTCAAAGGCACTTACAGAATTGATTTGAAAACACTGAAAAAAGCTAAGAAAGATATGATTATTTTACATCCACTTCCACGCATAGACGAAATTGCCTATGAAATTGATAGTACACCTCAGGCACGTTACTTCCAGCAAATCAGGAATGGCATCGTTGTTAGAATGACTCTTTTATCTTTGGTTCTAGGCGCTGTCAAATAATCCCTATTTCATGTTGAAGTGAAGCGGTCAAATTTTGTTAATGTGCTCATAGACCCGCATGATGGACACTTATGCAAGACTCCAAACCAACTTTTTCTGCAGCTGTCGCAATAAGTAGATACTCGATTATAAGTAAAGAACTCCACAAACTCATTCCTAACTAAGTGCTCAGTTAACTTCATAAGCTGCATAGGGTGAAATTCATTATCACTCAATTCTATTATGCTCAAATTTCCTCCAACACTCAAGCCTTTCAGTTTTTGCTCAAGCTCAAGTTGTTCAGAAGAAATATATGGAAAATCACCAAGTTCAAGATTCAAGCGTCTAGTTGTCGAATAGAAAGGTTTCTCCCTAGTCCCTGAAAACTTTACTTTTGCAACACCATACTTTTCAATATCTAATTGCGCTAATTTCACTGATGATTCAAGGCTGCAAAGTATACTGGGGAACAAACGTTTTCCATACCTTCTGCTTAGTTTGCGTTTAAAAACTAGCAAGTTCTTAACCAATTTTTCCGCGAAATTGATCGTGTCCTCGCTGCTCAAGGAGTTTCCACAAAAGCTTTCAACTGCTTCCTTAAACCCAGCAAAATTAACTATTCGAGAACAGTACTCAATTCGAAAATATATGTCACCATTCAACTTTTGCGTTAAGAATGGAAACAAGTATTTGCCGTATTGTTTGATAGCACGATACTTAATTTTCAAAGCGCGTGCTGCCATTTCAAATCGTTCCTTTAGAATTTCAAAAAATTTGTTACTGTCTTTCTCACTCTCCTGTACAACTCGAGGAAGATTAACCGTTACCATTCCAAGGCAGCCTGTTCGTAAAGTATCCGTTTCCCAATCACCAGTCAAATCTGCCTCAAGTTTGCATCCAAAACTAGAAAAGACTGGTGCTTTTGCTCCTTTTTGTGTTGTATGGGCAAAATTTACTGTACCTTGTTCTGATGCTAATCGGTGGGCTTTGAACAGAATCGCTTTTGCGTTTTCGTCTTTCAATGCTTCTTTATTGATTTTAAGAACAAGTTTTGGATTGAGAAGCGGTTTTGAACTGCTTTCTTCAATAAACAGGTCGATGATTAGAGTAGCCAACAGTTGACTTTCTTCAGCAAAATCTCCATACTTACCGCATATCTTCCCATGGGGACCAATAGCTTTTTTTGTTGCTATGAATTTTGGAATTGAAAGCTCCATTCCCAAAGTTGCGTTAGCATGATGATTTATATTTAAAAGGAACAATCTCAAGGTTTCTTTCACAGCTACTACATCAGCGTCTTTCATAAAAGGCGCTAGAAATACATTGAAAAAATTGCAGGTTTGCATGTCAGTTTCTCTGTTAGTGTATAAAAGAACGCTAAATATGGTGGATAATGCAGATTCAAAACTATGAGGTGGCTCTGAAAAAAGCTGAAGCGGACTAACCTTTTTTAAACCATGTTTCAGGAAAAATCGCAAGTCATGCATAACTTCGTGAGGTCTTAAGATCCACGTTCCTAAGGCCGTCACATGAATAGCCCCAGAAATATGAGCATCGGATATATCTCTTGGAAAAACGTTCAAAAGAGTATATTCGCTGAGCACATTTTTTCCCGCTTTAGAAAGGATAGTTGCCGAATCTCGCCCTGTATCCTTAGCACTAATTAGACTGGTGACCTCTTGAACAGGCATGCCAAGTCGAGTAAGCTTATGCCGAAAATCTTCAAATCCTTTCTCAATCAGAATTGTGTTTACAACTTCCCTGATCAACGGAGCTGTTAGGTATTTCGTTTTTGATTTACGCAGACGTTTCTCTGTTTCCTTAGCAGCTTTTTTTGCGAGCTCAGGGGGAACTTTGGCTTCTTTTATTAGCGAGTTTGCAATCTTATTGGCGTCAAACTCTTCTAATGTGAAATGAGAAGTGCGCACTAACATTCCACGAGGTTTATCCGCTTTTTTTTCAACGCGATCTGCAATATCAAGTACCATTTTGCCTAATTCTGTTAGGACATACTTTTTAGATTCAGTATCAGCTTCAAGCAAATCCGCTTTTAGCAAGAATTTGAGGTGATAAGCAAACCTTCCAGCGTCTCTACTAGGATTCATATTCAAAGAGTTCATCAACTCAGTATAGGAGAGGGAGCTTTTGTCAAAAACCAAGTTTAGAATCTTCAGCCTGAGAGGTGATGAAACAGCTTTTAATACTTTAACGCCACGTTCACGACGCGCAAATTTAACCATTTGCCTTTCCCCCTCAAAGTGCAGTACCTAATAAGCAAGCAGGAGTTTAAAGGTTAACTATTCAAAGGCTACAACCTGCATAATCCCTAATTACAAACTTACCCCAATTGGTTTCACGAATCAAACAAAGATATTTATTAGTATTAGAATTGCAGCTTGTCGTAACAATTTATTAAGATGATTAATAGTTAGCATGTAAGGGGGCACAAAAACCGTGAAAGCAATAATAATTCGGTTCACTTTCGGAGTTGCAGCTTTTGATGAGCAAAAAAGCTTAATTGAGAAAGTGTTATTTGCCAAAAAACCTCAAGATGCTGCTAAAAGCATATTTAAGGCTGAATGTGGAAAAATCTCAAACGAAACTTTAGCCCTAATCAGCATACTCCAGAAGAAGGGGTATGATACATTTGTTTTTGAAAACGCAAACATTGCTGAAATAGCAAAAAAAGAACTTGATGCTAAAATAGAGGTCTTGAAGCCAACTGAGGTAGAATTTTTTCGAGCTCATGCGAAACAAATTGCGGTTGAAAAGTGCTTCGCAAAAGATGAAAAAGAGCTGGATTTTTGGAATCATAATGTCAGCATAGAACTCGCGAAACTACGAGTCAAAAGTGTTACCGAAAATAGAGATTTAGTGATCTCGCAGGCTATTCAAACACTTGATGATTTAGACAAGACTGCTAATCTGTTCATAGGGCGTCTTCGAGAGTGGTATGGTATTCACTTTCCAGAACTTGACCGATTAATCGAGAAGCATGAAACCTACGCGCGTCTCATAATAAATATAGGTTATAAAGACAATTTCACGATTGAGGTTCTCGAGAACGAGTCTGTTCCAAAAACCAAAGCAGAAAATATATGCACTGTGGCGAAAAATTCCATGGGCGCTGACATCTCAGCAGATGACTTAAGGGAAATTCAAGCTCTAGGCAGAAATGTACTTGAAATGTACGGGCTGCGGAAAAATATAGACATATACATTAACAAAACCATGGAAGAAGTAGCACCCAACACAAAAGCAGTAGTTGGTGCACTTCTAGGTGCACGATTAATCGCTATTGCTGGCAGCCTACAGAATCTAGCTATGAAGCCAGCCAGTACGATTCAAGTTTTAGGTGCCGAAAAGGCATTATTCCGCTCGTTAAAAACTGGATCAAGACCACCCAAACATGGGTTAATCTTCCAGCACACATTATTACATGATGCTAAAAGGTGGCAGAGAGGCAAAATTGCAAGAGTTATCGCTGGGAAAGCAGCAATTGCCGCGCGAACTGATGCCTTCGGAGGCAAGTATATAGGGGAAGCATTGAAGTCTGATATAGAAAAGAGACTGAAGGAAATTCGCGAAAAATACAAGGAGCCGCCTCCACCGAGAGAAAAATTGTCGGTATCAGAAGATCGAGTTCGAAAAACGCAAAAACCTAAAAGACGGGACCAGCGACGGAGAGAAAAGAAACGGAGAAAGAATAGACGTGCGCGGCAAGGTTAGGCCACACCCGAAGTTCTCAGAGGTCTATCAAGCCATTCTCGAGGATGGTTCACAAAGACTAGCTACACGTAACTTGGTGCCAGGCCGGTCTATTTATGGCGAGCGTCTTATAAGCTTCAGAAAAGTTGAGTTCCGAATTTGGGATGCTTTTAGAAGCAAACTAGCGGCGGCAATAATCAAAGGTGTGCAAATAGTGCCAATAGCTGCAGGCAGTCGAGTTCTATACTTAGGGGCTGCATCTGGAACTACGCCAAGCCATGTCTCAGATATAGTTGGCGACGAAGGTCACGTTTACTGCGTTGAATTTGCTTCACGGTCCTTAAGAGAATTAGTCAATAACGTTGCAGCATACAGGCTGAACATGTCACCTTTTCTTGAAGATGCACGTTTTCCAGAAAAATACGCAATATTCTTCCCAACAAAAGTTGACTGCATTTACTGCGATGTAGCACAACCTGAACAAGCCAAACTCCTAGCAGACAACGCTGATATGTTGCTCAAACCTTCGGGGTGGACCATGCTTGCTGTAAAAGCTCAAAGCATAGATGTTACCCAAGATCCCAATATTATATACAAACATGAAGCTAGAATTCTTAAAAAACGCGGCTTTAGAGTCAAAGAAATTGTCAAGCTAGAACCCTATGACAAAGCACATGCTATGATAGTAGCACAAAAATAGAAAAAAGCTTTAATTGAAAAAAAATTCGTGAAAGACATAATATGTGTCAAAATGATTCTTTGCTATTTGAACGGCGTTTTTCACTCTTTTTCAGGGGTTTCCTCATATATCTCTACACCATAAAGCTATATGTGGAGTAGACCACTGTGTACTTAAAAACTGCGTCTAAATGGCTTGTCGTCTTGCCTTTAGTTGTGGTCACGCTCTTTGTTTTCGTTCTATCTTCCAGCCAAGCCTCACTTCAACAACCGCTCTCAGAAAAAACTCAAGACTTGTTTTTGTTATTACAGAACGCAAATGCAAGTATCTCCAGCATCTTTCAACAGCTCAAAGCAGATGGAGAAACTATCCCACAAGCTAGTCAGTATGAATACAATCAAGCGCTTGTTCTCGCTGAAGAATCTGAAATCCTATTAAAAGCAGGTAATTATTCTGAAGCGAACATCAAAATAATTCAAGCCCTTCAAAAGTTGAAAGAGACGATGCGAATAATTAGTGAAGTCATTCCTTGGCAACAAACTGAAGCTGATCTGAACCTTGAAAGGATTGTTCAATTAAAAAGCTCTATAAATAGATATTGTGAACAGCTGGAGAGAATTGAAAACCTAACACGTTTTGCTACTTCTGTGGGATACAATACTACCAATCTGGAAAATATGATTCAAACAATAAGGAATCTGTTGGAAACGGCGTCAACCAATATAGAGCAAAAGCATTTTGAAATGGCTTCAGAGAATCTTGATGAAGCAAAAGCAATTGGCATCCAAACAATAAATGTTATCAGCAACTTTGCGGATAACTTGAAAATTCAAAGGGTAGCCACTTACATAGACAAAACGCATGATCGGCTTGATGCAATAAGAAAAACCGCTGAAGCGGTCTCAAATGAGGCTTCACTAGTTGCTGTGGACAATGCTGAAGCGAGCCTTGAAACTGCTGAAGAGTATTTAGAAGAAAAGCGTTTTGACGAAACATTCAGTGAACTTGCTAAATCCAAAGAGAGTGAAGACGAAGCAGTTGAACTTCTAAAGCCTTCAGTATCTTCAATTGATGATGCAGCAAACGAGGTTTCCAGCGTCTCTCCCTAAAGACTCAAATCCGAAGATAACAGTCTTACTTGATAAGCGTAAGCATCGTGAATAGTTTAGAGAAATACAACCAGACGTTTGGAGACAGGATGAAGGTGAAAGGTAAAGGTATTTGTGCGATTTTAGGAGCATTGCTCCTATTATTTATTTCACTTACCCCCTCAGCCTTAGCAATCAACCCCATTATATCAGAAACGTTAGCGCTTACAACATATCTTGATGGATACGTCTTAGTTAGTTATGAATTAGAGATTAATCAAACCTACCCATCAATCAACATTACTTTGCTCGGGGAGACTTTTGATCAAATTATTATTAACGATGAAAAAAACCTTCCATTAACTTATACCATAGCAGAAAGCGAAGCATTTATTCATAGTCTTGGCGCTAACCAAATTCAAATTTCGTATTTCACTTCCGACTTAACATCAAAAAAAGGCAAATATTGGACGCTAAACGCAGAAGCGTCAATAAATGCTACTATTAAGCTTCCAGAAGATGTTTCAATCATAAGCCTCAACAACGTACCTGAACTCATTGAAAGCGCAGATGGACAAGTTGCGATAGTTATGCCTCCTGGAATCATAGAAATCATTTATGTCTCCGAACATGTTTTCTACAGTCGGAGCCAAGATCTTGAAATATGGCAACCAATAGTCATAGCGTCTTTGCCAGTCATTGCGTCCATTGCTTTTGCCATTTGGTTTTTAAGACGTAGAAAAACGTCAAGCAAACCAAGAGTGTGTGTAGAAGAAGTAGACGTTACTAAGTTGCTTAAAAAGGAGAAGCACTTGCGACAGGAGGAAGTGCAAGTAATACATTTTCTAGCTGAAAAAAACGGAACTGCTTTTGAGGCGGAACTTTATGAAAAACTGAACCTGCCGAGAACGACCACTTGGCGTCTTCTCAAAAGATTAGAGAAAATGGAAATAGTTGATATAAAAAAATCAAGAAGACAGAATATCATTTCTATTAGAAAGAAATACATGAAAAAGTAGGTTGCAGTTTATTGTTTTTAAGGCTAAATTAGGGTTTATTTGCGATTTGGAAGAGTTTTTTCAATTTTTTTCACGGGTTTCCTAAAGTATTTGTATGACAATTGGGTGGTGAGGATAAAAGATGCAGAAAAAAATAAAAGTATCAATCGCTGCAGTCGCTGCACTAATGCTAGTAGTTCTCGCAGCAAATCTAGTAATGGGTGCAACTTATGCTGCAAATACATCTGCTATTAAACTGAATAACATGGAAGCGGTAGAGAAGCTGAACCCTGAAGAGACCACTGAAGTTAAGGAAGAAGTTGCAGTTGATGATAGCATTGCGATTTCAACCGAAATTGTTGAAAATGAAGAGCAACTGAAGGAATTAACCCCTGAAACATTTGAAGAAGCAGAAAGCAGTATCTATCCCATAAGGCGCAGATTTATAATGTGGACTTCCGATGGCGCACATGTTATGTGGGGAATCTATGGCAATGGTAGGTTCGCAGGTACAGATAACTTGGGCAAACATTGCTGGGGTATATACGGTAAGGGAATCTTTGCTGGATTCTACAATGGCGAGTTTTTCATCGGCAGATACTACGACGGATTGTGGAAAGCCAAATACTTGTTTGGTTTAGACCAATCTAGAGGTGAATACGTGCTTTTTCCGGCGCCTGAATTAACAGCTGATGTAGCCCCATAAGGGGTTAATCCCTTTTTTTCTTTTCACACTTTAAGGTAGTTAAGATAAAAAAACTACTACATAGTGAATATTGTAGAGCATGGTTTATATTTTTCATTATAGAGGATATTAGACAGTGACAGCCGATGAATCATTGGGAAATGGAGAACGTAATCCACCTAGGGGTTACGTTAAAAGAAGCCGGCTTCCAAGTTTCCCAAGTATGTTGTTCGCGTCAGAGTTGTTTTGATTTTGCAGCTCGGAAGAACAATACGGCTGTTTTAATTAAAATAAGTTCAGATGTAGATGCATTTTCGCCTCATAGTGCTCGAGAATTAAAGGTGATTGCTAATCGAGTTTCTGCTGCTCCTTTGTTAATTAGTCAACAAACCCATGGTAAGCCTTTGGAAGATGATACTGTATATTCACGGAACGGCATTTTTGTGGTTACTGAGAAAACTATTCGAAATATAGCGCTTGAAACAGCGAACCCGCTGATTTATGCCGGTCCCGGCGGTTACTCCGTTGAAGTTGACGGACAACTTGTTGAGAAACGAAGAAAAGAATTAGGCCTTTCTATTGGCAAACTTGCTATTATGATTGGTGTCTCTCGTAGGACTCTCTACGGTTATGAAAGAGGTATGGCAAAAGCTTCAGTAAAATCAGCTTATAAGCTAGCCAAAACCCTAGGTGTTCCAGTTGCAAAACCAATAAACATTCTCGAAAAAAAAGTGAAAAAATATCAGTTATGCCTTATGAAAGCGCGACACGCGTTTATCCGAGAGATTCTTCTCCAAAAAGTTTTTAAAAATTTTGCTCACTATGACATTTCTCCCGTATACAGAGCGCCTTTTGATTTCATAATAAATATTCCAAAAAATAGGCGTGTGATAATTGGCAGTGTTGCTGCTGGAAACGATAGGAGCTTGGATAAAAGAATTGAAGAAATTATAAGCTTGTGTACTGTTATTCAAGCTCATCCAGTGCTAATTACTGAAAAATCTAGGTTCTCGAACAAAGCCGTATCCTGCATTTGCTTGGAGGAATTATCCTCCTTACATGCATCAGAAGACCTCGTTACTACAGCCTAAACTAATTTCTTTTGGACCGTACCCTTTTCGCTTCTGAAGCGTTTTGCGGTTTTCCAAGATTTTCTAACGCAATCAGGATAATCGAAATCAATTTCTAACCATTGCCTTAAGAACTTCAGTGTTTTTTTATCTGATAAATATCCACTGCCAAAATCACCATAAGTTTTTTTTAAGGCCTCAATTTCCCTATCGCGTTCCACCTTAGCTATTATGGAAGCTGCAGAAACAATCGGATAAATTTTATCAGCCTTATGTCGCGCAACTATTTTTACTCTCACAGTTAATCCTTCCTGGATATGCTGCTTGAAACGTTTTTCAAGAACATCGGCAGCATCAACATAAACTTCAGATGGATTCAAAATATTGATTATCTGAGTCATAGTCTGGGCTTCAAGTCTGTTTAGTTTATGCAGTTTTATGTTAGATTCAACTACACGATCAATTTGGTGGGGCAATAGCTTAATGATGTGATGGTTTTCGGCTAGTAATATGATTTCGCTGAAGAGCACCTCCCTTTTTTTGGGGGAAAGAAGTTTTGAATCAACTACACCAAGCCGACGTAGAATGGGTAGCTTCTGCTCCTTCATTAAGACTCCAGCTATAACTAGAGGACCAATTATGCAACCCCGACCTGCCTCATCAACGCCAGCCACAAGCATATATAATGCCTCGAAAGTGAGCTATTGGAATTGTTGGCTATAAAAGTTTAGAGTTTAATAATTTTTAACTAGTATTTGCTTATCGCTCTAAGGGCTTCGAGTGTTTTTTGGGATACTAATTCAGACAAAGTTTCCCTATTTTCTTGCGTAACTAGGAAGCTTTCTGAGTTATTGCGGGTTTTGACTTCCTTAACGAGCTTGTCATTTGTCTTCAAGTGTATTACAGCTAATATAATCTTACCACTATCTAATGCTTTATAGACTGAATCTCTAAAATTTGAGGAACATAACTCCATAGGTCCAATTTCATCGATGATAACAACACAGCAGTTAGATATAGCATAGGTTATGGCTTGAGCGCCTATTCTTGTCACGTTTTCCAAGTTAACACGGTATTTGCCGATTTTAGGACCCTTTTCTTGGTTTGTATGCGATAGCCATCCACTTTTACCACTATTCAAATCCAATATTTTAAAACCTATCCGTGTTCCACCTTTCCGAACTTCACTGCTTAACATACCACCAATACCGTAGCCGTTTTCTTTTAATGTGCTAATCGTTTTCATTAGTACAGTGGTTTTTCCAATGCCGGGATTTCCCGTAAGAAGAAGAACTCGTTTTTGCATTGCATTCAAATCCCGCTAGACCAGAAGTCTAATATGTAGATAAATTTCTTCTCATACCCGCATTAAAGGAAAATAAATATGATAGAACCAAAATTTGAAGCGGATTTTCCAACCGAGGAAATTAACGAAGGCAAAGTGAGAGTATTAGTTCCAAAGCTTCAAGCTTTCAAAAAGCAACCTTGTGACTACGCGCCCTCTAAGGCTCCTGTATTCTATAATCCAGTTATGGAATTTAACCGAGATTTATCTGTCTTGGCTTTCCAAGCTTATCAACAGCTTGTCGAAAGGCAAATGTCTATTTGTGACCCATTGACTGGTTCTGGTATTAGAGGAATCCGTTTTGCAGCTGAAATTCGTTCCGTCAAAAAGGTTGTGACTTGTGACATAAACGAAAGCTCTTTCAGACTTGCAAAGCACAATGTTAACTTGAACAGATTGCAAGACCTTGTAACAGTCAAACACAAAGATGCCAATTGTCTTTTAAGCTGTCACGGTGCACCTCATAGAAGATTCGACATAGTGGATGTTGATCCCTTTGGTTCACCCGTGCCATACTTGGATTCAGCCATACGCGCACTTCGTAATACTGGTCTCCTAGCCTCAACTGCAACCGACCTTGCGCCTTTGTGCGGTATTCATCCTAAAGCTTGCATGAGAAAATACGGAGGAAAACCCCTTCGTTCAGAATACTGCCACGAACTTGCAGTAAGGATCTTAGCAGGATATATAGCCACAGTTGCAGCGAAACAAGACATCGGAGTACGATTTATTTTCAGCCACTCCTCAGATCATTACATTCGAGTTTACACGCAAATTAGCTATGGTGCAAAAAAAGCTGATGTAAGCATCAAAGAAATTGGTTATATGCTTCACTGCTTCAGCTGTTTTCACAGAGAACCTGCAAGCACGTTTTCAGCGAGTTTCTTCCAAAGATGTCCAGAGTGTGGCTCAAAAATGAGTTGGGCTGGACCATTATGGCTGGGAAAAATTATTGAACATCAATTCTGCGATAGAATGCTTGAAAAAAACAGAGAAACTGCATTACGAAACAGCAGAAAGATCACTAGGCTTTTATCTCTGGCAAGAGAAGAGGCAAAAGCTCCAACAACATATTATGTAATTGATCAAATAAGCGATAAATTATCTGTTCGAGTGCCATCAGTTTCTTTAATGCTAAAGAAGCTCCATGAGAATGGATTTCAAGCTGTCCCAACTCACTTCAACTCCCGAGCTATCAAAACCGATGCATCTGCCTTAACTATGCAACGGCTACTTCAAAAAGTAACGGAAAACGAGAAATGAGAAAATCGGAGTAAGGACACCTTAATCAGAAGTGATCGTTTGGTTCCAATAGTAAATCTTCTCATAGACATCCTTAACTGGGAAAGCGGGGTATTCATAGACTTTGTTTAAAGTTAAGCCATAATCATGTAAAAGCTGACGCGAAATAGTTAAGCACTTGCGACTTATTTAATTGATTTTTAGATTAATAAACAGAGATTGGACAATAAAAGTTAAGAGCAGATATAATGTAGTTAAAGCAAAGAGGATAGTCTAATGAACGATAAAATCGCTGTCATAGGAGCGGGTATGATGGGTGGAGCCATAGTGACAAGCCTATTGAAAAGTGGTTATGCTGGAAGAATTACCGCTGTTGATATTAAACCTGAAAAATTGAAAGAAAAAGAGAAACTTGGCATTGCTGTTAGTACCGATAGCAGAAAAGCCGCAAGAGAGGCTGACATTGTTTTCATCTGTGTAAAACCAACCAGCGTGAAAACTGTTCTAATGCAAATCAACAGCAAGGTAAAAGATAAATTGGTAATCTCCATAGCCGCTACTGTTCCATTGAAATACTTGAAAAAATTCATTCCTCAAGCAAAAATAGTTAGAATTATGCCAAATGTAGCCGCTTTAGTCCAAGCATCTTACACAGCCTACTGTTGTGGAGAAAATGTTACCAAACAAGATAAAGAGAAAATTAAATCTCTTCTAAAACGTATGGGCGTATGTAAGGAAATTGACGAAAAATATATGGACGCCGTAACTGCGTTGACTGGTAGCGGACCCGGATATATTTCTATAATAATTGAAGCACTGATGTATGCTGGATTGAAAGTTGGCTTACCTCGGAAAGTGGCTTTGTACGGCGCGGCACAAACAGTCCTAGGAACAGGAAAACTTGTACTTGATCTACAAGAGCATCCGGCACAAGTAAAGGATATGGTTACAACTCCAGGTGGGACAACAATCGAAGCCATATACGAGCTTGAAGGAAGCTCGATAAGACAGGCTCTAATGCGTGCAGTTAAGGAAGCAGCTAAGAAAAGTCAAATAATCCGAGAAGAGCTGGGCATAGACTCGGAGTAACCAAGACTCAACCTGATTCTAAAATGTTTGAAGCGGTTATATTCGATTGGGACGGGACCCTTGTTGACAGTCACCAAATTGTAGTTGCATCATTCCAAAAAGCTCTCGCCACATTCAATCACAAAATGAGTAGTGAATTCATTAGGCGACTTATCGGAGTTGGTGCAACAGAAACCTTTAGAGAAATTTTCCGCGTTTCTAAAACAAGTTTTAACGAAACACAAATAGAAAACCTTGTACAGAAGAAAATTCAAAACGAAATCGAAATGAGCAATGAAGTTAAACTACTTAGAGGAGCAGTAGAACTACTTGAAACATTACTAGGCAAGATTAGGGTAGGCTTGGCTTCCATGAACAACCGAGAGATAATCTATCATATGCTAAAAACAAAGAACATACAGAGGTTTTTTAACGCCATAATAACAGCCGATGATATCGCCAATTCCAAACCCCATCCTGAAATCTTTCTCAAATGCGCGACAAAACTGAAGTGCAAACCAAGAGAATGCGTGGTTGTTGAAGACTCAATTTTCGGCGTTGAAGCTGCAAAAAAAGCGACAATGGCCGTAATAGCAATTCCCATGGGAGCTTACTCCAAAAAAGAACTGCGAAAGGCAAAACCAGAACTAATTGTTGATTCCTTGCAAGAAAAACGCAAAATTCTCAACTTTATTTTCCAATAACATAGAACAGAGCTGCTATGACGTTACAGCTGTAAATCTTTATTTGCTTTTATTCTAAGAGATCGAATAAGTGTTAGAACTAAATTAACGAACTCGTACAAATTAGGTTATAATGCCATTCTATAACAAAAAAATTATTACTTGACCAATAGAAGATTCTTTCATAACAGTTAATTACTTGCTAATTGCAAAATATGAGACTTAGGAAGGGAGAATGGAAAAAGAAAGATTGGTCTCTATTTGTCAAGTTACTTGCAACCATGGGAAGCAAGGTCATTACTCTCAAACTCGCTTTGACATACTGAACGGATTTAAAATTGTTTTGACCAGATGTATGAATTGTCACAAGATAATCGGTTTTAAAGCTGAGAAATTAGACTGATGAAAATTGACTCGTTCATTAGGAATGAATTTTTAATATACCTAAAACCTAATAAGAATTATATTAATTTCAGTCGAGCAAAAAACGCTTTTTTAGCATCATTATGTTTAGAGTTAACATCAATATCGTTTACCTTTAAATGCAGGTTTGTCTTGGTATCATTAATCCTTTTAATAAGCACTTAATATCAAGTACCAAAATGTTTATAGTTTTAAAATGAAAAAATTAAATTGGATATTCTAGCAAAGCAAATTTTAGATTGCTAACTAAATCATTTTTTTATGTGATTAACACCTAAAACGTGTCTAGTGTACATATAGGAGAGAAAGACTGTTTTGGCTGACGATTTCATTGTTAAATGGAAGGAAAAGAAACAGCCGTCTTCATTTTTCTCGAAAATTAAGAATTCTGGAAAAGCGTCCGTAGGTTTAAAAAAACAAATTAGAACCGTTCTGCAACGGATAGAAATTCAGAAGCAAAAACTGACTAATGCTCAAAGTCGCTTCGAAAAACGAGATACTGCTTTATTTAAACGCATTGTTAAAGCGCTTTCAAATAGAGATTCCATGCGAGCCAATGTTCTAGCTGGCGAACTCGCAGAAATTCGCAAAGTCGAGAAGATGCTGATGCACTCCTCTCTGGCATTAGAAAGTGTATCTTTGCGTCTTAGCACAGTTTCAGAATTAGGAGATGTGGTGACGGTTCTGGCTCCAGCCGCAGGAGTACTTAACAACATCCGAGTTGGAATGTCAAATATTTTTCCAGAGGCAGGTCACGAACTGGAAAGCATTGGCACTTTAATGACAGATATCGTTTCTACCACCCATCATGAAACTGGAATGCAAGTTAATATTTGCAAGGCAAGCTTGGAAGCAAATAAGATATTGCAGGATGCAGAAACAGCAGCAGAAAACAAACTAAAAGCTCAGCTCCCAGAGGTATCCACAACTGCACCACAACTGAAAAAAACCGGAGTAGAAACATAGCTAATACCACAATTCATTTTCCAATTTGGCTTTTCATTTCTTCAATAACGTCCTCAGTAAAACTAGCTAAAACTAGCTCATAATATAACCTATATAAAAAAGCGTCACATTTTTTAGGAGATATCACCATAAACTGTTCGTAGATGTTTGCCATGGAAAAAACAGTCCAGAAATATCTAGTGATGATTAAACTCAGCCCCAACATGGCGGCGAAACTCTATGAACCTCTTATGCAATTCAGCGAAAGACCATTGGAAGGCATAAAACTTGAGGAAGCATACCAAGTTTTTGGGCAATGGGATTTCGCTGTTTTATTCGAGGCAGTTACAAATGCCATAGCCTTACAATTTGTTTCAGACAAACTCCGCCTAATAGAAGGCGTCACAGAAACTTTTACGATACCACTCGCACCAATAAAAGACTATCAAAAATAGTATCAACTTTCTTCATTCTCTTTTCCTAAAAAGGCAATCGGTAAAAGAATTTGACAGTTGTAGCCATAATAATAATTTCAAACTCATAATTCATATTAATCATAGACCCTAAACCCAATGCTCGAAAAATCATGGGTATTAAAAAAAACGTAAACTTCGCGGCTTCAAATTATTTCCGTGATGAAGGGAGGCTTTTTTGAATTGAAATGCCCCGTTTGCAGCAGAAAACTTGCTTTTGATGTCAAAAAGGGATCCGCACAATGCATTGTTTGCGGATGGAACAAAATCTTCTC
>Ga0209536_100000081_pt1 | contig 132932 bp, 120 predicted proteins | sample DeeMarSeWOR28_12_FD_187461 | JGI IMG/M metagenome (GOLD analysis project Ga0209536, IMG submission 187461) | Marine sediment microbial communities from White Oak River estuary, North Carolina - WOR-2-8_12 (SPAdes) (version 2) | ecosystem: Environmental > Aquatic > Marine > Intertidal zone >...
TAAGCAGAACCTGCTTGAATTTTTCAACAGCATCCTTCATCTGAGCTTCAGACAAAACGGGAGTTAAAATGAATACTGTTTCGTAATTTTTAATTTCCATGATATAAACTTACTAAAATTCGGACGGCAAAGGTACAAACATATATCTTTAAACCAAAGGATTATAGTATTATTAAAGTCTTTAATTTAGTTCGTTTATTTAATGATAAAGGGTTTATCTCCCATCAAATAATCTTCGGTAAAAATTTGTAATTCGTACCTGCCCGCTTGCCATTCACTGCCCTTGTCATAATCGAAAAGCAATTTCTGACGGGTATTGTCAAAGAGTATCTGTTGTTTGGCTGTATAAAATTCTTCTTTCCCATTAAACATAAAAGTTCCGGATCCGGTAGCTATGTCAAATAGTATATTTTCATCAGGTCCTACAATTCGGATCATTATATCTTTTCCTTCTATGGGTGCAATCTCGTTTTCCTGAATGTTGAATTCCACCCTTATTTTTTCGATAAATCTGGCCTTAAATTCATCTTCACGTACACGTCCGCGACTGTTAAATGCGTAAATAACGATATTTTCAGCTTTAAGCCTGGCTGCGACATCCATCTGTTCCTCCAGATCTTTTCTCGATTGTACCTCCTGATTAAGAGAGGCTGATAATTCATTCTTCTCTGTCTTCAATTCAATATTTTCCTCAGTTAATTCCTGAGCGAGGGTTGTGAGTTGCTCAATCTCTTTATCTTTCATGATCAATAGTTCCTGAAATCCTTCCACTTTGTTTCTGAGCCGGGTAAGCTGACGATCTGAATATTCTTTATCCTTTATTAGAATCTCTTTTTCTTCCTCCAATTGTTTAACTGCTTCTTCCAGATCATCTACATTACCTCCTAACTTTAAGATCTCATCTTTTCTTTCTGTTAACTCATGTTCAAGGATAGTAATTTCTTCTTTGGCCTGTTCAATTTCTGCATTAAATGCACGGTCAGATCGAATTTTGATAAATAAATTTACCGCCTGTACAACAACGAGTACGATTATGATAGAAATAATTATATCTCTGCGATATTTTCTTTTACCAGTTTCAGGTTTTTCAGTATTCTCAGCCATATCTTAGAAAGATTAAAAAAAGTTATGTAAAAATAGAGTTTATTTAAGTTTTTTCTAATATTTGAAATAAGAAAATGCAATTTCCCTTTCATTGATCAATAAGCTAAACAATAGTATCCTGCAGCGCAATTTTTTTGAAAGATAATTATACCTAATTGATATAAATCCAGGCAGCATCTTGTGGAACAGGAATCACAAATTTTTTTCCAGGCTTTTGTCATATCTGCCGACCAGTAAATATCATCAATTACAAGTACCGCTTGCCCGGATAAATGAGGTATTATATCTTGCGTATATTTTAAAGTTGCTTCATAGGTATGATTTGCATCCAGGTAGACAAAATCAATATCATCATTTTGTTTAAGGTATTGATTTAGTGTCTCGTTGATATCGCCCAAAATCAGATCGATTTTATTTTCCGGAGACAATTTAAAATTCTTTAACGCGAGATTGGCCAGATTTTGATCACTTTCAAAAGTTTTCAATATTTTAACATGTTTGCCTTTTGCAAGATAAAGGGTATTTAATCCAAGGGATGTTCCTAGTTCCAGAATATGAATACATTGAAAATAATTTATCAATGATAAAAGTAATTTTGAGTATTTTGGCTTGGTAATGCCATGTTTGACAATATCAGATATTTTTTTTGTTTTATTTTTAAGTATCCTGGATCCGGCACCCAGGTCCTTCATTTGAAAGGAATAAATATCTTTTTGATAATTCTTCCTCAGATTTTCAATAGGTGGATCATCTGATATCTTTTTTGCATTCTTAATGGCTTTTAAATACAGATCAAACATAAATGGACTATGAATAGAATGTTCGTCAATTTCAAACATCCAATGTTTGACATAGTGAATTAATGAATGGATTGGATGCGCCACTTAATTCAATAAAAATGGAGCGATCATGATAAAAGCAGGAATAGCGACTTTAAATTTTTTACCATCTACAATTCTTTCCATCAGGTAAGTCCCATGCATTTTTCCTATTCCTGACTTCAGTTGACAACCTGAAACATATGTATGTGATTCTCCAGGTTCCAGTACAGGCATTTGTCCAACAACTCCTTCTCCTTCCACTTCTCGCATACTAAAACCTGCATCATGGATAAACCAATGGCGCCTAAGTAATTGTATGGTATATTCAGAATGATTGTCAATACTGATTTTATAAGTGAAAGCAAAGTTAAAATCCTCAGGAGAAGAATAATTTGGTTGATATTCAGTCGTAACGCTTACCCTAATTCCTTCTGTGATTTGTGTGACCATTTTTTAAGCAAATAACCTACGCTAACAATCTTTAAAAATAATAGATTAGATTTAAATTTGGTGATATTTAAAATTAAAATTTTTAAATTTTTATGGATGTCAAGATTGAATCAACCTGGAAGATAAAATTAAAAGAAGAATTTACAAAGGACTATTTCTCAAAGCTTACCAGCTATGTGCGGGAAGAATATGGGAAATACCGGGTATATCCTCCCGGGAAAGAGATTTTCAGAGCATTTGATCATTGTCCATTCGATGATGTTAGGGTGGTTATCATTGGACAGGATCCCTATCATGGTCCTGGACAGGCAAATGGATTATGCTTTTCAGTCAGGGATGGCATTCCTTTCCCTCCCTCCTTAATCAATATATTTAAGGAAGTAGAGGATGATCTGGGTAAAAAAATGCCAAAAAATGGTGATCTCGATCGGTGGGCCAGGCAAGGGGTTCTTTTATTAAATGCCACGTTGACTGTTCGTGCAAATTCTCCTGGATCACATCAGAACAAAGGGTGGGAGATGTTTACCGATGCTATCATTAGAAATTTATCAGAAGAGAAAGAAAACCTGGTATTTTTACTTTGGGGCTCATATGCTCAGAAGAAGGGCGAGGTAATTGATACAAATAAACATTTAGTATTAAAATCTCCTCATCCATCACCTTTATCAGCCAATAGAGGATTTTTTGGCAACAGACATTTCAGTAAGGCAAACGCGTATCTTCGGGCTAAAGGTATGCGGGAAATTGATTGGTAGGACGTCACCTGATAAGGGAGAACAATCGAGACCAACGGATTTTATTTAATATACTTTCAGTATTGTCTATAGATAACCAAATGAATAATGCCTTACCAACGACATGATCTTCAGGAACAAAACCCCAGAACCTGGAATCTTCAGAATTATGACGGTTATCGCCCATCATAAAATAGTAGTTTTGTTTGAAAGTATAATTGTTTAATTGAACGCCATCAATGAAGAGTTTTCCATCCTCCATTTTCACATCATCCCATCTCTCATAATTCAAAATAATATCTCCGTATTTGGTTAACGATTCATCATTTATTTCGATAGTTTCTCCTTTTGTTGGTACAGATAATGGCCCATAAAAATCCTCATTCCATGGATACTTCGATGCGTCCGGGTAAATTCGAGGATTAATCTGATCATTGGGCATGACCATCTTAATCACATCGTCAATGAAAGTAAGATTCTTCAATTCATCAGCTGTTTCAGGTGTTGTCATGATTGCATATCCACCTTGTACTCTCTGGTATTCAGATATTTTATGACTTCTGAATACTCGTTCATTTATAAATTCCTGGGTAATCAAATAATAGCGGAATTGCATTTTAGGAGGATTTTCAAGTGGGGTACCATTGATATAAACTTGTGTGTCTTTGACTTCTATTTTGTCACCAGGTGTTCCGATACACCTTTTGATGTAGTTTGTTTTCAGATCGACAGGATGTTCAAATTCCGGTGGATAATTAAAAACGACCACATCATTCGTTTTTATTTTCGTAAATCCGGGTAATCTGTATTGTGGAAGCTGTATCCAATTGAGGTAACTGGGAATATCTGTACCCCATATTGTTTGATGTGTTAGTGGGATTTGTAGTGGGGTTTTTGGCGTTCGTGCTCCATAGTGGATTTTACTGACAAATAAAAAATCTCCTACCAGCAAAGATCTTTCCATCGATGGAGTAGGAATGGTAAAAGCTTCAAGGAATAACCATCGGATTATAGTTGCTGCAATAACTGCAAATATGATGGCATCAGCCCATTCTCTAACAACCGATTTTTGTTTTTTAGGCTTTTCCTCGCTACTTTTTTTTCTGCCGAACTTTAATTTCATAGTATTCCACTGATTTACATGCGTCGCAAAAATAATCGATACAAATTAATCAGCTATTAAAATTTGAGAAAATCATCCATATTCAGAACTCCAGATTTATCTTTTATCCATTCCGCGACCATTATTGCACCTACGGCAAAACCTTTTCGGCTGAATGCCTCATGCTTAATCTCTATTTCATCAATTTCGGATATATAACTAATACTATGAGTTCCCGGCACTTTTCCTTCCCGTATACTCTTTATTCCAATTGCTGCAGGATTTTTACCGATTCCTCTTTCCCATTTTTTTAAACGGGGGATATGATTTAATATTCCTTCTGCAAGAGTAATGGCTGTACCGCTTGGGGCATCTTTTTTTTCGGTATGATGCACCTCCGTCAATTTCACATCATATTGTTCGTAATTACGGATTAAACGGGCAAGGAATTCATTTAATTTAAAAAACAGGTTTACGCCAATACTGAAATTCGAAGCATAGAAAAAAGTGCCATTTTTTTCCCTGCACAGATTATCAATTTCAATTTTCTTATTCAACCAGCCAGTCGTTCCGGAAATAACTTTAATCCCTTTTTCAAGACATTTTTTTATATTTTCATAAGCTGCATCCGGTTGACTGAATTCAATAGCCACATCAATATTTTCCGGATTCAGAATATCAAATACTTCCTTGTTGTTAACATCAATTTTTTCAACGATTTGATACCCCTTTGCATTTGCAATTTCTTCGATGGTTTTACCCATTTTGCCATAACCTAACAATAAAATTTTCATGGTGAAGTTTAATTGAAAATAATTGTAAATTTTAATCCGTATTGTATCGAGGCAGTATAAACATCTGACAGTAATCCAGGTTGTATCCTGAAACTAAGATCATCAGAAACATCAAATTCCATCAAATGTGCATCAACATGCGCATCAACGATTTGTAAAAAATACACTCCTGCCAGCAGGATCATTAATAAATCTCTATTTTTCCGATAAAAATCAACTCCACGCTCAAGATTATCCTCACTGATATTGATTGTTAACGGATCGGTCCATTGATCTTCCGGAAGTGTTCTTTTTTCTAAAAAGGCGCTTCTGAATTGCTGATATTTTTTATTGTTGTAATCAATGTAATATCCAATGACACCAAACCCTCCATACAGGACCGGTAATTTCCAGTACTTTCTGTTATAAATCTGTCCAAGACCAGGTAAAACAGCTGCGTAATAGGCAGCTTTTTTAGGACGATTTTCATCAGGAACTTCGATCAACACTGTGTCAATCTCACTTTTAAATTCAATGGTATCCATTTTTGGCTGTAGTATCAGCAGGGAATCCCTGTTAATTCTTCTCTGGGCTTGTGTATGGATTGACGAAGATAATAAAATGAAAAGAAGGAGAAAGAATAGCCTCTGGTACATTATAACTTAATTTCGAGAATTTCAAGGATCCTGTTTAGATCCTCCATTGATAAATACGGAATTTTTATTTCACCTTTTTCTGTTCCTTTTGATGTGATTTCAATTTTTGTGCCAAAAAAGGATGACAAGGCTTCTTTCAGTTTTTTTAATTCCGGATTTATAGATGTATCATATATGTCGGCTTTTTTAGGTCTTGTAGTCTCATTGAAGAGTTTACGTGCCAGTGCCTCTACCTTTCTCACGGAGAGTTCTTCCTTAACGATTTTATGGTAAAGACTCAACTGCAGATCAATGTTGTCGATATTAATCAAAGCGCGGGCGTGTCCCATGGAGATCTTTTCTACACGAATTCCAGCCTGAATATCCGGGGGCAGTTTGAGTAATCTGAGGTAATTAGTAACCGTTGTCCTTTTTTTCCCAACCCTGTCACCTAATTCTTCCTGTTTAAGATGACATTCACTGATCAATCGTTGATAGCTCAACGCAATTTCAATGGCATTAAGATTTTCACGTTGAATATTTTCGATTAATGCCATTTCAAGCATTTGCTGATCATTGGCTTCCCGGATATATGATGGTATTGATTCAAGTCCTGCTATTTTTGATGCCATCAATCGTCTTTCACCTGAAATGAGCTGGTATTCCTTGGCTGTGATTTTCCTAACAGTGATGGGTTGGATAATCCCCTGGATTTTGATAGATTCGGCAAGTTCTTCCAACGCTTCCTGATCGAAATCAGATCTCGGTTGAAATGGATTTGACTTGATAAATTCAATATCTATATCACTGATAGTATTTAATTTTGGTGTATCAGAGGCAAGTTTTGGTTGTGATTCATAGTTTGAATCATCTAATAAAGCACCGAGGCCACGACCCAGCACACGTTTTTTCGAAGGCTTCTTTTTTTCCATAACTAAGGACCCTTACAATATCCCATTTTTACTCAATATCTCATGGGCGAGGTTCAGATAACTGATAGCACCCTTGCTATCAGCGTCATAATATAAGGCAGGTTTGCCATAGCTCGGAGACTCACTAAGCCTGATATTTCTTGGAATGATCGTATCAAAGACCATTTGTTTAAAATGGGTTGTTACCTCCTCCACAACCTGATTTGACAGGTTCAATCTGACATCATACATGGTAAGTAAAATACCTTCAATTTCCAGATTTTGATTTAACCTGCTTTGAATAATTTTAATGGTATTTAATAGTTTCCCCAATCCTTCGAGGGCAAAATATTCACATTGTACTGGAATAAGTACTGAATTGGCGGCGACAAGCGAATTTATTGTTATCAATCCCAGGGATGGGGAGCAGTCAATAATGATAAAGTCAAAATCGTCTATGATGTGGATTAAGGCATTCTTCATCTTCTCTTCCCGGTTATCCACATTAACCATTTCAATTTCAGCACCAACAAGATCAATGTGGGACGGAAGTACAGAAAGAAATTCAACGGAAGTTTCCACTATTGCATCTTTGGCTTTTGCTTCTCCCAGCATACATTCATAAATACTGAGATCTACTTCCTTCGGATTGATACCCAATCCAGAGGTACTATTGGCCTGAGGATCTGCATCTACAACAAGTATTTTGTGTTCAAGAGCAGCTAAACTGGCTGAAAGATTAATAGCAGTAGTTGTTTTTCCTACTCCGCCTTTTTGGTTTGCAATAGAAATTACTTTACCCATGAATTGATCTTATTTTTCCCCTATAAAGCGTAATTATATAACCTTTTTCCCCGTGCTTACAAATATATGAGTTTCAAAATGAAAATTTTAAGAAAAATGGATTCTCCCATTAAAAACAGGTTATATAAAATTGCGATAAAGATAGTAAGTCCCCGGAGAAATAATAATTTATAATTAGATTATCTTCTTTTCTTTTTCTTAGCTCCCTCACTTGATTTCATTGCTTCTTCCAACTTCATTTGGAAGCGGGATTTCTTTTTGGTAGCACTTTTCATTCTGTTTTCATCAAGGATCTTTTTAATCTTTTCTTCATCGACAAATTTTCTGATCAATGCCTGCTGGCCAAAAGTAACCAGGTTTGAAACAAAATAGTAAAAACTCAGTGCTGCCGGAAAACTGTTCAATACAACCATGAAGATCAATGGCATGAAGTATTGCATCGATTTCATAGGACCTTGTACTGTGGTTACCTGGGCGTTAGACCAGGTGTACAACATGGTTGAAGCTGTCATCAATAAGGTAAATAAACTGACATGATCACCATATGCCGGAATAGTGAATGGCAAATTAAGGATTGAGTCGAATGTGGAAAGATCATCGGCCCAGAGAAAGGACTCCTGACGCAATTCGATAGAGTTGGGGAAAAAATAAAACATGGAAAACAAAATGGGCATCTGTAGCAGGATAGGTATACAACCACTTAATGGATTAACGCCAACCTGCTGGTATAACTTCATTTGTTCTGACTGCACCTTTTGCATGTCACCCCCATGCTGCTCCTTAATAGCATCAAGCTCAGGTTTTAAAACCTTTGTTTTTGCCATGGACATGTAGGATTTATAGGTCAGTGGGAATAAAAGGATCTTGATAAAGACGACCAGTAAAATGATGATGATGCCATAGTTGGAAATAAATCTTTCAAGGAACTGAAAGGTAGGAATGATAAGAAATTTATTAACATAGATGACGGGAGGCCAGCCCAGATATATGTTTTTTGAAAATCCATCCGAAACCTTTTTCAGGATTTGATAATTATTGGGGCCAAAATAATAGGTATGTCCATCGATAAAATCTCCAATGGGGATATTGCTTTTTATCATACATGTTTTTACCGTGTTGGGATCAGGATTGGTGGGATCGGAGGATATATAAGCGTTGGTAAGTGTTTTGTTCGCGATAATGGCGGAAACAAAAAATTTCTGTTTAAATGCTATCCAATCGATCGGTTGATTGATTGTTTCTTCTTCAAATTCGGAAGATGATTCACTCAGGTTATCAAAATCACCATCTGCAGTGAAATAATTGATAGTAGCTTTCATCTGGCTGGTTTTCATATCCTTTTCGAATTTTTTAAGGTCAGCTTTCCAGGTGAATAATACTGTGTTAGATAAAAGTTCGTCTGTAATTCCCTCAAATTTTATATCCTGACTGATGGTATATCCATTTCCTGGTATTCGATATGATTTAATGATAACATTTCCATTTGAAAAGGTAGTTTTAAAGATCAGGGTAAGTGTGTCTCTACCTGAGATATTGGTGTTGGAAATATTTGTTTCATAATAAAAATCATTAATATCAAATCTTCCATTATCGGTATTGATTTCCATACTTATATCACTGGAATGTTCATCAATTAATACGAGTGGTTCCTTAAAGTATGTATAAAACTCTTTTAGTAAAACACGCTTTATTGTACCTCCACGAGTAGAAAAAGTATACGTGACCTGTTCATTATCAATAATAATTTCTTTTTCTTCTCCTGATAGAACAGCAGTAAAAGGACCTGTGATTTTCAGAGTTGATGTATCGCTGCTTACTGATTCAGGTTCAGAAGTTTCCTTGGTTACCTGTTCCTGAGGTATTTTTTTTTCATCATCCCGGATAACTTCTACCGGTTCCGCTTCTGGTTGAACGGGTGGAGTTTTGGGAGCAAAGAAATAATAATAGGCAAATAATAACAGGGATATCAGAATTAACCCTGTTACTTGGTTTTTATCCATTTTAGGTATTAATTAACTTACTGTTCTCAACTTTATTTTTTTTGTGCTCCAATGAAGCGGTCACAAATTTAACAAATAATGGATGAGGATTTAAAACTGTGCTTTTTAATTCTGGATGAAATTGTGTTCCGATGTACCAGGGATGATCTACAAGTTCAACTATTTCAACCAGGTTCGAATCTGGATTTATCCCGGAGAATATCATGCCATTATCCCTAAATATGTCAAGATATTCATTATTGAATTCATATCTATGCCTGTGTCGTTCAGTTATCTCCTTTTTCTGATAAATCGAATGCACTTTTGTTCCTTCTTCAATACGACATTTATATGCACCCAAACGCATTGTGCCACCTTTCATAGTAATCCGTTTCTGCTCTTCCATTAAGTCAATTACCGGATCCAAGGCATTAGAATTCACTTCAGTAGATGCGGCATCTTTTAATCCCAATACATTAAGCCCAAACTCAATAACAGCACATTGCATCCCAAGACATATTCCAAAAAAGGGAATCCCATTTTCCCTGGCATATCTAGCAGTTTCAATTTTACCGGGAATACCCCTTTCACCAAAACCAGGCGCTATCAGGATTCCATCCAGATCACCTAATAGTTCTTCTGAATTAGAAGGTTTAATTTCTTCCGAATGAATATGAATCACATTCACCCGGCATTCATTTTCAGCACCAGCATGAACAAAAGCTTCATTAATTGATTTATAGGCATCGGGGAGCTCAACATATTTTCCAACTAAACCAATGGTAACATCATTTGTTGGGTTTTTTAACCTGCCTAGAAATTCCTTCCATAAATCAATATTGGGTTCTTTGTAATTATTGATATTCAATTTTTCAAGAACCCTTTCATCAAGTTTCTCCTTTCTAAGAACGATCGGAACGTCATATATAGTTTCCACATCTCGTGATTCAATAACAGAATTGATCTGCACGTTACAGAACAAGGCTATTTTTTTCCTTATGTCTAGAGGCAGTGAATATTCAGTTCTGCAAACCAAAATATCCGGTTGTACTCCTGCTTCAAGCAATTGTTTAACAGAATGCTGTGTAGGTTTGGTTTTAAGTTCTCCAGCTGCTCTGAGATAGGGTACTAAAGTTAAATGAATAACCAGACAACTTTGTGGGCCAAGATCCAGTTTTGCCTGCCTAACCGCTTCAATAAATGGTAAGGATTCAATATCACCTACACAACCACCTATTTCTGTTATTATTACATCATAGTCACCAGTTTCGCCAAGGGCATAAAAGTTACGCTTGATTTCATCGGTGATATGTGGTATGACCTGTACAGTTTTCCCTAGATATTCCCCTTCTCTTTCCTTGGTAATAACGGTATGATATATCCTTCCGGTTGTAACATTATTGGCCTGGGAGGTATATACATTTAAGAATCGTTCGTAATGACCCAGATCAAGATCAGTTTCTGCCCCATCCTCTGTCACATAACATTCGCCATGCTCATATGGATTTAATGTGCCCGGATCTACATTGATATACGGATCAAATTTTTGAATGGTCACAGACAAACCTCGCGCTCGTAAAAGTTTTCCAAGTGATGCCGATACAATTCCTTTTCCAAGAGAAGAAGTAACACCTCCGGTTACAAAAATATATTTCGTGGGACCCATAAGCGGTTTTTTTAAAAATTCACCTATGGGATACAAAGTTAAGATTAATAAATGAATTATTGGACACGTAAATAAACAATTTAATAATAATTTTTTATGCGTGTGTATTTTTCTATTTAATAAAGATTATTCTTGATAATCGGACTGATTTTTTAAAAATATTGAAAAATTATTTATGACTAACTTTGCTGTATAATATAAAAATATAAGATTTTATTTGATGGATTGTACTGACATCCTGGATAAATATCCCATTCTAAAAAAAATTGGCTTGATTGCCGACGAATTAAATTTGCCCACCTATGTCGTCGGTGGTTTTGTCAGGGACTTTTTTCTGAAAAGGAAAAGACAGAAGTTCGATATAGATATTGTTTCCGTAGGTAGTGGAATACTGTTGGCCAAAACCGTAGCAGCACGTTTAGGTATTGGGAAACAAGTTTCCGTATTTAAAAACTATGGGACGGCCATGGTCAGATATGGTAATATTGAACTTGAATTTGTTGGAGCCCGAAAGGAATCCTATAGCAAAGATTCACGTAATCCGATTGTTGAAGGCGGAACCCTGGAAGATGACCAGAATCGCAGGGATTTTACAATCAATGCGATGGCTATTAATTTGAATAAAAATTCAATTGGAAATCTCGTTGATCCATTTCATGGACTAAATGACCTTAATCGACGAATGATTAGAACTCCCCTCGATCCATTCATTACTTTTTCCGATGATCCTTTACGGATGATGCGGGCTGTCCGGTTTGCCTCACAACTAAATTTTGATATCGATCCAGATACATTCGATGGTATTATTAAAAATAAGAACCGAATAAAAATCGTTTCCCGCGAAAGGATCAGCCAGGAACTAAATAAAATCATATTGTCGGACAAGCCCTCTTACGGCTTTCAATTATTATACCATTCCGAACTTTTGGAATTGATTTTTCCTGAATTTACAGCGTTGCAAGGTGTGGAAAATATTAATGGTAAAGGTCACAAAGATAATTTTTATCACACGTTAAAGGTGCTCGATAATGTAGCTAATAAATCTTCTGATTTATGGCTTAGATGGGCTGCCATCTTACATGATATAGCTAAACCGGCAACACAAAGATTTGATGAAAAATCCGGATGGACTTTTCATGGTCATGAAGAGATAGGGGCCAGAATGGTTCCTGGAATATTTAAACGACTTAAACTTCCATTGAATGAACACATGAGATTCGTTCAAAAACTGGTCAGATTACATCTTCGTCCAATAGCACTGGTTTCAGATGAAATAACCGATTCTGCGATCCGCAGGTTACTATTTGAAGCAGGAAATGATACTGACAAATTGATGATGTTATGCAAAGCAGATATAACATCTAAAAATCCCGAAAAAGTAAAAAAATATCTGCGTAATTTTGCAAAAGTAGAAAAGAAACTGGAGGAGGTTGAAGAAAAAGATAAAATACGAAATTTTCAACCCCCAGTTACGGGAGAAGAAATTATGAATACTTTTGGCTTAAAACCAAGCAGGTTGATAGGAGAAATAAAAAATGAGATTAAAGAAGCAATCCTTGAAGGTAAAATTGAAAATGATCATCAACAGGCCTTCGGCTATATGATGTTTATAGGTGAAAAACTGGGACTAACTGTAGTAACTAATGAAAAAAAATAAATCGATGAAAAATAAGGGTATAATTATATTTATTTTTTTATTGTCCATTTGCCTTATTGGACCTGTAAAATCACAACAATCCAACGATATTAAAAATTCACTGTATTACCGGATTCAGAAAGGTATCTATAATCGAGCAGTTAAATATAGTGATATTGATATGGCAATAGACGCGCTTTACAACTTAAGTATCATGGAACCGCAAAATGATTCACTGTTATATTCATTGGCGTACTTGTATTACGATAATCAGAAATATCTTTCAGCTGTTCTCACTTTAAATGATGTGATCTTGTTAAATCCTGAAAATATTTCTGCTTTGGAAATGAAAGCAGTTTCATTAGAACGTATTGGGGCCCTGGAAAAAGCCATAGAAACGTACGAGTCATTATATTTGAAAAGTGATGATAATATCAATTATCTATATAAAGTAGCCGCATTTCAGTATGATCTAAAAAGATATAATGAATCAAAAACCAACATTGATATTCTTCTGAGTAAACCAAAAGCAGATGAAATCAAATACTATTTTCCCACTGAGGATGATCAACAGCAAGAAATACCCATGCGCGCAGGCCTCCACAATCTTAAAGGTTTAATAGCCAAGGATAGTGGCAACATGGAAGAGGCTAAAAAACAATTTGCAATAGCTCTTCAGATTTCTCCTGAATTCTACATAGCCAAGAAAAATCTGGAAGATCTTTCCTCGAATTAAAATCTCGGGGATAAGAACATGCTCACCAGTAATAAAATTTCTGCACAAGGGGATTATGTCCATTTTTTTATATTTATAATGCAACCTTTGCTTCCTATTACTGTCTTTAGGTTGAATTTCTTGTAAAACTTTTGGGATTGGAACTCAAGGATCAACATGAATTAATAAAAGGTTGTATTGAAGGTGATCGATCAGCTCAGTACGCCTTTTATAAAAAATATGTCAAGGCCATGTATAATATAAGTTATAGAATTACGAATGATCATGATGATGCGGAAGATGTACTTCAGGAAGCCTTTTTAAGTGCATTTAAACATATGCATTCTTTTAAAGGTGAATCATCCATCGGTGCATGGCTTAAACGAATTGTTGTGAATGCTTCCATCAATCAAATAAAAAAGAGAAAACTGTTATACGAGCCTCTTGATCATCATGATTCTCAAGAAGAAACGACGATAAAGGATGAAGATATTGTTCTTGAGCTTGACCGTGTGAAAGAGGCTATACAACAATTGCCTGATGGATTCAGAACCGTTTTTTCATTGTATTTGCTCGAAGGTTATGATCACAGAGAAATCGCAGATATTTTGGAAATTACTGAATCTACGTCCAAGTCACAATATAATCGAGCTAAAAAAAGATTGAAGGAAATACTTAAGGAAAGAATTTATATCAATGGATAAACTTGAAAAATACATACAAGATCACAGGCCTTCATTCGATGACCGACATCCCTCGGAAACACTATGGCCTAAGATCAATAGCCGGTTGGATAGGGAAGGTAGAGAAATTCCCCTTTTCAGACATGTTTGGAAGGCAGCTGCTATTTTGTTGTTCGCGGCTGTAATATGGTTATTGGTGGATAGACAGAATCAGAAAGAACAATGGAATTTGAGTCAGATTGAGACAACCGAGGGGATTGCATTCAATGAAGTGGAAAGCTATTATGTATCTCAAATTGAAATAAAACAGCAAGAAATCAACAAATTTATTGCTGCTCATCCGGAGGTTGATGATCAGTTACTGGTTGATATCAACAACCTGGATTCTACTTACCAGGAACTGAAAAAGAAGTTAACCCAGGGTCCAAATGAAAAAATCATTGACGCTATGGTAATTAATCTGCAAATACGGATTGAATTATTAAATCAACAATTAAGTGTTTTGGAAAGAATTAAAAATTTAAAAGATCAAAATAATGAAAACAAGAATATATAAATTGGATTTATCACTTGCACTCGCTGGTCTACTTATAATTTCAAATATATGGGCCAGACCAAGTGAAGAGAAAAGAAGGACCATTGAAAAAACATACAAGGTTGGAAATTCCACCGAAATATCGTTTTCAAATTCTTTTGGTAAAATACATGTGGAAACCTGGGATAAAAATCAGGTGGATGTGAAAATTGATATTATTGTCAGAGCTTCCAGCGAATCACGGGCACAGGATCTATTGGAAAAGATAAACGTAAGCATAAATGACAGCAATCCAATGAGTGAACTTGCTTTCAGAACATCAATAGATGGGAAAAATTCAGGCCGCAATACCTCTTTTGAAATAAATTACAATGTAAATATGCCGAAAAAAAATGCGCTTGATCTGAAAAATAGTTTTGGCGACGTATATATCGGAGCATTATCGGGACCGGTAAAATTGGATGTCCAATATGGCAATTTAAATACAGGACCATTATCCGGTGATGCTGATGTAAAACTTGCTTTTGGGAGTGGCTTTAGTTCCATTGATTTAATGAAATCAGGAAATTTGAGACTCAGTTATTCAAAATTGACTATAGAAGAAGTAGGAGAAGTAGATGTAAATACCCAGTTTTCAACCCTCGAATTAGAAAAAGCTGGCCGTCTGGACCTCGTTGGCAAATATGGGGAAATCGAGATCGGAGAAATTCAAAGTCTTGATGCTAATGTAAATTTTTCAGGATTTGAAATTGGTAAACTGTATAAGGATATTGAACTGGATATTGATTATGGAGGTAATATTTCAATCGGACTTGTCAATACAGTCAGTAAAGTGGATATAGAAAGCAGTTTTGGGCCACTTGTCATTGAGATACCTGATGGACTTAATGCCAATTTTGAGGCTAAACTGAGTTTCAGTGATTTAAAGTATGATGAATCTCAAATTACATTTAGTAAAATAATCAAAGATAATACATCAAGTGAGTATGAGGGGAAAATAGGAAATGGAGGAGGTGCTTCAATTATAGTATACTCAAAATATGGTAGTGTTCGACTGAGATAAAACCTTTAATAAAATATATCCTTTAATTCAAATTCTTCGATTTCAGAATCAATAATACGTCCATTTTCACATTTTAACATTCGGGCAGGATGGTTTTTTATGAGATTATAATCATGTGTCGCCATCAAAATAGCAGTTCCACTTCGGTTGATTTCTAGGAAAAGCTTAAATATACCTTCAGAAACTTCAGGATCTAAATTTCCTGTTGGTTCATCTGCCATTAAAATAGCAGGTTCATTGATCAGGGCTCTCGCTATCACAACCCGCTGTTGTTCGCCCCCGGAAAGCTGGTGAGGCATTTTATTCCCAACTGATCCTAAACCTACACGCATAAGTACATCAGCCATCCTGGCCATCATCTTGGATTTATCCTTCCATCCGGTTGCCCTCATAACAAAATTTATGTTTTCAGCAACTGTTCTGTCACCGAATAATTGAAAATCCTGGAAAATAATTCCCAATTTTCTTCTTAAATAAGGTATTTCACTTTTTTTTATATTTCGAATTTTAAATCCGACAACATCAGCTTCGCCTAGTCTCAATGGTAAATCAGCATATAATGTTTTTAGTAAAGAAGATTTACCCGATCCTGTTCTGCCTACAAGAAAAACAAGTTCGCCTTTTTCAACCTCAAAATTTAGGGCTGAAAGTACTGTTTGATTATCCTGAAAAATCGATGCGTCTTGTACCCGGATAATAGGATCTGTTGTAAAACTCATTGTATTTAAAATTCTAATTTATGCAATTTCCCAAATGGTAATTTTTCGACATATTCTCCAAACTCTGCCTCCCGTCCTTCTAGTCCGAATTTTTCAAGTCTGGTGAACGACTTGCCCGGTTTATAGCTAAAATAGCCGATCAAAACAAAATCATCATCCCGAATTTGAATATAATCTGGGATCTTTCTTTTTCCCTTGACTTTGATAATATACATATGTACTATTTATCTAAGAACAACTGAAACTGCTTTTGGTTATAAACCACTGCATTTACTTTCAGTAGTAAAATTGAGAAAAGAATGGGTAAATAAAAAATGGCAAATCGGATATCGCACCGCTACGACTATCTACCCTTGCTTCCTTCCGGACCTGGGGGGTTCGATAGGAGCTGGTCGTATCGATTTGCCATTACAAAATTAGTCACTTATCAAAGTAATTCAAACCCATACTTACGATTTATAAATTAATTGTTAATTCCCTGTAAGTAAATATTAATTTCTAATGGATAGCAGTGAATGAAAACCATTTTTTCATTGAAATCAGATTGCGCGTTAGCAGGAAAAAACGGCGAGGGGCCGAGCGGTTGTCCTGATAAATATCAGGATAACAAAATCCACTTTTGACATAGTTTCTATCTATAGGCCAGATTGTAGGGTGGGTTGTTTTTTATCTTTGTTTTCCAGAAAAAACTTCGGAACAGGCATATATTCTTATCTATGCCTGCTGTGCTTTTGCATAGCTTCGGCAAAGCAAAGCCGGACGGTCAGGAAGGAGAAAAAATGAAAATACTAAAATACCAGTTTCGTCAAATTACACTTCAGAGAAAACCCTGTTTAGTCGTCAAGGTCATAATCATCTTCCATGTCATCAATATCAAAATCATCTAGAAGATCAGGATCCTCTATTTTTTCCATCCATTCCAGATTATCGTTGATTTCATCTGCATCAAAAGTATAATTATCAAATTCTTCATCATCAGAATTCCAATCTTCATTGAAATCCTCATAGTAGGAATCATCAAATGTTTCTTCTTTCATGGCTGATATATTTTAATTTTACAAATTAATTAATAAAAACATTGATACTTACGAAAACCTTTACCAAAGGTTGATAATTGATTTTAAAAAACAATACCTTTTTTAAAAAAAATATTTAGGTTGATTTATGGTTAATACCTTGATGAATAGGAAGGTAAACAGATTTGTTATGATGATCCGATTAAATTTATCTGTCTGGTAAATTTTATGAATAAGGGGAATGGAGGAATCGGCTATTTAATCAGTTTAATAATTAAATACCATGAGGCATCCCACTTGAAACAAATAAACAATATTAAGGAGCTTTTTTAAAGATCAGATTTTTAAATCTTAGTAATATTTGTGATTTTTGCCTGATCAAATTAATAATTATGGGAAAAGGTGATCGTAAAACAAAAAGAGGAAAAATTGTTAAAGGAAGTTATGGCGTTTCAAGGCCTCATAAAAAGAAAAACAAAGAGGCCGGAGCACATAACCAGGAAGACAAACCAAAAAAAGGAAAGAAATAATTTAATTTTTATACCAGCTAATATGGAGTAAAAAATCATTCTTTATTCATATTCTCGATTCTGTTTTGTAGCTCCTGAATAGGCCCCTGAAAATTTAAAAATTGAGGATTGGATGTTGTCTGCAAATTTAGATCCTGTATGTAATCCTGTTCCTTTTTATCCATATTATCCAGGAAAACTACCAGATCAAACTGAAGTTTATTCATTTTGAATAAGGCGTTAACGTAATCATGGGCACCGTCAACAAGGAATCCTTGTTTACCTAAATAGTTTAAGGCAAAAGATAACATGGTTTTGTTTTTACTTACCAGTAGGATGTGCTTGTCATACCATAACATGAATATTTCCTTACCTGTCAATCAATTTTTTGATATAATCGTTACATTTTTCCCTATACAGTTGCACTTCATCCGAATAATTTTCATCCGAAATCAGGTTATTTATTTCCATGGGATCATTTTCCAGGTCATATAATTCTTCATATTCCGGATGATCAATATAACGGAAGTATTTCCATTTTTCACTTCTGACGCCTTCACTTTTTGGAATAAATTCAAGATTATATAAATGTTCAATAAAAAAATCTGTTCGCCATGCACTGTTATTTCCCTGCATTAATGGCACAAGACTTTTACCTTGTATTTTATCATCCGGTTTGGCCCCAGCCAGTTCGAGAATCGTTGGAGCAATGTCAATATTGAGTATTAAACGATCTACGGTATTGTTTTTTAGATGATTTGATGGATCGAATATAATGAAAGGAACTCTTAATGAATTATCATACATCAGCCATTTTCCGGCAAGCCCCCTTTCTCCAAGAAAATATCCATTATCGCTAGTAAATATGATGATGGTATTTTTGGATAATCCCAGCGAATCAAGTGCTGCCCTGATCTCACCTAAAACCTCATCAACAGCTGTGATCATACGGTAATAACCTTTAACCATTTTCTGATATTTATGTGGATTGTCAAATCGCCAATACCACCTAATGCGGTTTAAACCCTCTTTAACAAAAACAGGCTGATCTCTAAAATACTTTCTATCGGCCAGAACCGGTGGAGGTATAGTGATATCCCGGTAAATATCACATAAATCTTCAGGATAAATATATTGTTCCGGAGAACGGTCTTCTGCATGTGGAGCATTAAAGGATATATTCAGACAGAATGGTCTGTCATCAGGGGCCTTTTCAAGGAATTTGATGGCTTTATTTCCTGTTATGTATGTAAGATATGTGTGTTGACCCCACCCCTCACCTGTCAATCTATAATAAAAATCAGGCATGTAGACGTCGAATTCATCGAAAAGTTCTTTTTCCATATTGTTTTCGAATTCCATTCCGAATTTTCCTATAAAACCGGTATAGTATCCTTCATCTTTCAACTTTTTAAAATAACTATGCTCGATGAATTTTTTTTTCAATGGAGGTGTATTAAAAGTAAATTGATGTGTTCGTTCATACATTCCTGTAGCAATGCTCGCTCTGCTGGCAGCACAAATTGGTGTTGTGACAAAGGCACGTGAAAAATAAACACCTTCCCTGGCTAATTGATCCATGTTTGGTGTTTGGATTATCTCATTATCTGCAAATCCCAATGCGTCCCATCTTTGATCATCCGTTAAAATAAATATAATATTTGGTTTACTTCTGTCAGGTTGGCTGAAGCCTTTACAAGTAAAAACAAAAAATACGAGTAAGAAAATAGAGAAGTAATAAAAAGTAAAAACTGTTTTTCTGCGCATTCTAATCTATAATTATATATGCCTAAACTTCTACAAATTCGATATTCAGTATATCGGCTAGCATCTCCCATTTAATTCTCTGATCTCCAAGATGAAGTGTTTGATGGTGGGTTCCTCCCGCCAGTAACCAATTATCATTGCATTGACGAACACCAGTATGAGGCCGAAAATGAAAATAGGGCATCTCAATATGAGGATATTCTTCCGTATCTAAGATCTCGCCAAATGAACAAACCAGCCTGAAATATTCACCATCAAGATGAACCAGAGAAACCATTGTAGCAGGACCTGGTTCAGCTGAAAAGACAGTTGTTGGAGGATTGTCAAGATCTCCAATACCCAAAAACCGATTAGCAAGTCGAATTGGCCTGTCTTTCCTGGCGATTTTCCAGTTGCCTTCACCCATATGGCTCATCAGCATGGAATCCCTCTTAAAATCCATGGCATACATTTCAGTAAAATGGGCATTGGGAGCCAGGTAATGGCCTGCGGCAACCATACTAGCTGTATTGGAATCACCTTCCGCAGCATATCCATATCCTTCAGCCATCAAATTCGAAGCAGCCAGCATAGGTATCTGTTTAAATCGTCCATCACCTTTGAAAACATCAAAATGGGCTGAAAAAGCAGCATACCCTCCGTCAATTAATAATTTTTTAAATCCAAGTTGCATTCTTACAGCGTATTCGTGGGATTCTGCAGGCATATTTTCATCAATTTTAAAATTTGCGTGATCTTTTTCTACCTGGGCGCGGATGTCGACTTCACGTATTGTTTCCATATTCCGGATTACCTGTCCGATATATTCTCTGTTCACCTCCGGCCCTATAATCCTTGTAAATGCTGCTTCATCGGCTAAAGTATCCCCCATGCCATGCATTTTCCCCAATACCGCAACTTTCATGCGACGTAGGGCGGAAGCAGCTTGTGCCGACCTGGCCCAGTCAATCACGAAAGACTTGAATCTGTCGGATTTCCAATCTTCAGATATGACTGAAAACCGATTTCCAACAGTTCTGATGATCGCATTTGCTGTATCCTGGGCACCATGGATCCCCTGGTTATAGGTTAGATCATCCATATTCCAATCAGTAGTAACCTCAGGAACAGGTTGTATATTGGCCAGTAATAATGGTAACTGGTTCATCTGCCAACCTCTGACCGTTCGCATAGCTGGTCCATAGGTGAGCATGACGATCATAATACCATCAAGTCCATCATGATTGAATTTTTTAATTAAATCTTCGATATCAGCACGCGTACGTGCAGCTCTTGGAAAGTCAAAATTTATAGTATCGTAAAACTGTTGAAAAACATCACGCGCGTATTTTTCCTGGATCTGGGTAATTTCCGGTAGTGTGTTATCATACAATTCCTGCATGATACCTAAAAATCCGATTTTTGGCTTGTTCATAGATGTATAAATTATCAGTTATTTTTGTCCGTAATAAGCATTTTTCCCATGCTTTCGTTCGAAATGTTTCTTGATCAATGTTTCTTTCAGATTGGGGGTATCAGGGTTGATCTGTAGTGTGAGATAAGCCATTTTAGCCAGCTCCTCTAATATAACACTGTTGTAGACTGCCTTATCTGCCGTTTTTCCCCAGGTAAAAGGGCCATGACTGGCCACCAGTATCATTTCTACCTCAAGATATGAATAACCGAGTTTTTTAAGACATTTTAGGATCTGATTACCAGTTTCATATTCATAATCTCCCTGGACCATGGCATCGCTCATGATTTCGGCACAAGGGATATTAAAAGGTAAGTGATCAGCATGTGTTGTGCCTAGTATAGGAATATCTTTTTGTGCTTGAGCCCATGCTACGGCATAAGTTGAATGCGAGTGAACAATTCCGCCAATATGCTCCCATGTTTTATATAATACCGCATGTGTTTTGGTATCAGAGGAAGGGCTCAACGCCCCGTCGATCACTTGGTTATCAAAGTTTACAATTACTATATCTTCAGATTTTAATTTTTCATATGGGACACCGCTTGGTTTGATAGCAAAAATATTTTTTTCCCTGTTAACTACACTCACATTCCCAAATGTATATTTTACCAATCCAGCCGCAGGGAGTTGCATATTGCATTCAAAGCAAGTTTGTCTCAGGTGCATAAACTCATCCGCCATTTTGACTTTCTTTTTCAATGAATTCTCCTAATCGGTTATATTTTTCATATAATAGCTGATATTTCCCTGCATGATCGCTATCTGGGAAATATTCCTGATCGAATCCACTTCCCATTGATTTTTGAGCTTTTTCTACAGTAGCATAAATGCCAGCGGCAGTTGCTCCCAACATGGCTGATCCCAATGCTGGTGTTTGCTCAGAGTGGGCAACCTTTATTGGCATATTCAAAATATCAGCCATTATCTGCATTACAAAAGGAGACTTTTTAGCTACACCGCCAAGCGCCATTACATTTTTAATTTTTATACCTTCTTCTTTGAATCTGTCTACAATTTTCTTGGATCCGAAACATGTGGCTTCGACAAGTGCCCTGAATATTCGTGGTGCATCACTCCCTAAATTGAGACCAATGATTGCTCCTTTCAATGACTGGTTTGCATAAGGTGTTCTTCTGCCATTCAACCAATCAAGTGCAATAATACCTGACTCGGCAATTGGAATTTTTGCTGCTTCAATGGAAAGCTGATCCATTAAATTTTCATCGATATTTTCCCTGATTTTATTGATCTCCGAAGTATCCATATGTGATGAAAGGGAGTGTAAATGATCTATGGGCCACATCAGCAGATTTTTATACCAGGCATAAATGTCACCAAATGCAGATTGACCTGCTTCCAGACCCAGCATACCCGGGATAATAGATCCGTCGACCTGACCACAAATTCCACTTACGAGGCGATCACCGAATTTTTCCATGGGTGCTACCAGCATATCACAGGTCGAGGTACCCATGACCTTACTCAAAGTATATTCTTCTACCTCTCCTCCCAGGGCGCCACTATGTGCATCGAATGTACCTACCGCGACCTGAATATCAGTGTGAAGACCTAATCTTTCTGCCCACTCCTCCGATAAATTTCCTGCAGGAACATCCGAGGTATAGGTATATTTATAAAGTCTTTCTTTTAAACCCTTCAATTTTGGATCGAGATATTCAAGAAATTTTTCATCAGGTAGTCCATGCCATTCTTCATGCCACATGGCTTTATGTCCAGCTGCACAACGACTTCTTTTTAAGGTCAGTGGATTGGTATTGCCCGTAATTAATGCCGGCATCCAGTCGCAATGTTCAACCCACGAAAAGGCATCCCGGTAAATTGAATCATCCTCCCGGATCACGTGTATGATCTTAGCCCAGAACCATTCCGAAGAATAAACACCTCCTTCATATTTTGTATAATCCATTTCTTTCCAGGATTTTGCCTTTTGATTGATTTCATCGGCCTCTTTTACAGCTGTATGATCTTTCCAGAGGATAAACATGGCATTTGGATTATCCTTATATTTATCTGTCAGGGAAAGTGGAATTCCCAATTCGTTTACAGCTACCGGTGTTGATCCTGTTGTATCAATACCTATTCCCTTAATCTGCTTTACATCTACTTTACTTTGTTTAACGGCATTTCGAACTGTTTTTTCCAGGCCTTCAATATAATCTATTGGATGTTGACGAAATTGATTTTTGGCGGGAATACAGTATTTCCCTTTTTGCCACTTGGGGAAATAAAATACATCGCTGGCCAGTTCAATTCCATTTTCTGCATCCACAACGATGGTTCGAACGGAATCTGTTCCATAATCAATTCCTAATACATAGTGTTGTGAATTCATGATGAAGTTTTTTTAAAAATAAATGTCTTAGTGACATTTTATTAAAGTTAAGAAGGTTGTTCCGGATTTCAAATAATTATCATCACTATCACATAGTAAGGATATTAAATCTCAAAGTTTAATCCCTTATTCACCAACTCTCGATATCTCCTTTTGTCGAAACGATATAGATAAGCTCCTTTTTTTGAAGTAGATTTATCCTTCTCACCGAGTTTTTCAAGCATACTCATGGCAATTATTTTCCTGCTGAAATTCCGTTTGTCGAGCTCCTTATCATAAATCGCTTCATATAATCTCCTCAATTGAGGTATGGAAAACTTTTTTGGTAACAGTTCGAATCCTATGGGTTGATGCCTTGCCATCCACCTTAATTTCTCATGTGCTGCATCCACCATATTATTGTGATCAAATATCAAGACGGGAAGGTCATCTACAGAAAACCATTGTGCACCATAATCTCTTGATAGTTTTAGGTTTTTATTGATTTTTATCAATGCATAATATACCACCGAAATAGTTCTTTCCATAGGATCCCGGTCAACTTCAGAGAATACTTTCACCTCATCCATGAAAATATTTTTAAGACCGGTAAGTTTATATAGAACCCGTTTTGTTGCATCATCAAGACTTTCATCATCTTGCACAAATCCACCGATCAGTGACCATTTTCCTTTTTCAGGTTCAAAAGATCGTTTGGTTAGAAGGAGTTTTAAATCATTTTGATCAAATCCGAATATGATGCAATCAACAGCAACTAAAATTCTTTTAGTATGCGGATAATGTCTGGTCATCAATAAGTTAAAAAAATCCTTAAATCTTTCGCCCTATATGCAATATATAAAAAATAGTAGAAAATTCATTGTTTGAAATAAATATTTAAAATAGTCGTATATTTGTCTTTCAAAATATTCTGCTATGAAGAGATTAACTGGATTGATTCTTTTAGTAGTGTTTATATGCACATTTAGTGGTTGTTTTGATAATGTCGAGGAACCGGATCCAAAACCACCTACACCACCTCCTACCCAACAGTTTGATAGTGAATAATTGAAGGATTTTTATCCTTTATACTTTTTTAACCAAGTAATTCGCTCCCAATGCAAGTATCCATAATACCATTGCAACAACGGCATATTCCATGGAAAATTTGTCAGATCTAAGGCTTATATAAAATGCGAAAAGAGAAAGAATAATAAATATCCAGGTGAGTACTTTCAGGAATTTTTGCATAAGATCTTGTTAATATAAGGATATAAATGAAAACGACATCCTTTTTTAAATGATATCAAATATAATTAATCTGTTTATTTTTTAGTATAACCAGTTAACCGATTACCCATTTTGACAATCAGAGTATAAATCAGCTCTAAAGATTTTTATGGCAAGGGGATTTGTTATTGAGTCACTGGTTATTTAGTTATCCGAAAAAATATTAGTGACTGACATCATGTCATATTTTGAGCTTGTATATCAACTTGGAATGACTTTTGTAAAAATCAATTAAAAAAAATTTAGAACAATGCACGAAAAAGGTAGTATTTCAATCCACACAGAAAATATATTCCCGATCATCAAAAAATTTCTCTACTCTGATCATGAGATTTTTCTAAGAGAGTTGGTTTCAAATGGCATCGATGCTACCCAAAAACTTCAAAGGCTGGTTTCGTTGGGTGAATACCAGGGGGAATTGGGGGATCTTAAGGTTGAGATTAAAGTAAACAAAAAGCTGAAGACGATCACCGTAAGCGATAATGGTATAGGCATGTCAGCTGATGAAATTAAAAAATACATCAACCAGATTGCTTTTTCAGGAGCAACTGAATTTATTGAAAAATATAAGGAAAAAGGAGATGCCAGTCAGATCATTGGCTTTTTTGGCTTGGGATTTTATTCCTCTTTTATGGTAGCTGATAAAGTTGAGATCATTTCCAAGTCGTATCTGGATGAAAAGGAGGCCAGTCATTGGACTTGTGATGGCTCAACACAATTTGAGATATCCTCTGCAGTCAGAAAAGAAAGGGGTACAGATGTTATCGTTCATATTAACAAGGATAATGAAGAATTCCTGGAAGATTTCAGGGTTCAACAGATACTGGATAAATACTGTAAATTTCTGCCGATACCGGTAGTGTTTGGTGAAAAGGAGGAAACCCAAAAGGATGATAACGGTAAAGAAAAAAAGGTTAAGAAAGAAAAAGTAATAAATAATACAAAACCTTTATGGACGAAATCACCAAATGACCTGAAGGACGAGGATTATCTTGGTTTTTATAAGGAATTATATCCTTTTTCTGATGAACCATTATTCTGGATACATCTCAATGTAGATTATCCATTTAATTTAACGGGTATATTATATTTCCCGAAGATCAAGAATGATTTTGAAATTCAGAAAAATAAAATACAGTTATACTCACGACAGGTTTTTATCACTGATGAAGTCAAAGATATTGTACCTGAATTTCTTATGTTATTACACGGAGTAATTGATTCTCCTGATATCCCTCTTAATGTATCCAGAAGTTTTCTGCAGTCTGATAGTAATGTAAAAAAAATAAATGCCCATATCACTAAAAAAGTCGCTGATAAACTGGGAGAATTGTATAAGAAGGATCGTAAGGCTTTCGAAAAGAAGTGGGATGATCTTAGCATTTTTGTAAAATACGGCATGATCACTGAAGAAAAATTCTATGAAAAAGCTAAGGATTTTACATTACTTAAAAACACGGAAGGAAAATATTTCACACTGGAAGAATACAAGGAACACGTAAAAACCAATCAAACAGATAAGGATAAACGATTAGTACATATATATACCAATGATCCAGGAAAGCAGGATGGCTACATTCAGTCCGCCAGGAACAGATCATACGATGTCCTGGTTATGGATGGTATACTTGACAGCCATTTTATCAATAATCTTGAGATGAAGGTTGAAAAAACTTCCTGGAAACGGGTGGATTCTGATACAGTTGACAAACTGGTTGATAAGGATGAAAAAAAGGAAAGTGTGCTATCAGAAGATCAACAGAAAGAATTAAAAGAGCTTTTTGAAAAAGCCATAAACATCGAACATGTTACATTTCAGGTAGAGTCACTTCCTGTGGAGGAGTTACCTGTGGTGATCACACTTCCTGAGTTCATGCGGAGAATGAAAGATATGTCAGCAACCGGTGGTGGCATGGGCATGATGAATATGCCAGATCAACTAAATGCATCCATCAATGGCAATCATCCGATGATCAGTAAAATTCTTGAAGCTAAAAGGGAAGATAAAAAGGTCAAATTGGCCAAACAGGCATATGATCTTGGATTATTGGCACAGAATATGCTGTCAGGAAATGGATTAACTAATTTCATTAAAAGAAGTGTTGAATTGATTTCCAAGTAATATAATATATAACCTTATCAGGTACTAAAATTACCCGGGAGTAGTTGCCCGGGTTTTTTCTTTCCTATGTCTTTAAAAAGTTGATGAATATGTACTATTTGTTCGGTAGTGCATAAAAATTAAAGATTTCCGGCCGGTCCAGGTTATTTTCTGTGATTTGAAAGATATCCCCTATATCATAGAAATCATAGAAATAAAATAAGTGATAATCCAAACTTTTAATCACATCGAACAGGAGTTTCCGTTGTTCAAGGGAAAATTTCAGAAAAAATTCTCCTACAAGAGTCGGTTTATATTTTTTAAACAAATCCCGGATAGATTTTATAATTTCAACATCGTAGCCCTCAGCATCTATTTTTACCAATGATAGCTTGGGCAACCAATCTGTATATTTTTTTTCAAGGAATTGAATTAAATTAATACCTTTCACCTTTTTGCCCAATGAAAATCTTCCATGTTCGGAATAATTATCAAAAGAGATACCTCCGTTTGCGAAGGAGGCTTCAGAGGAACTGTAATGAACCTCGCAATCCTCGGATGTAATAGCATAGGGTAATGGTAAAATATTAGTTTTATCTTTATTCAGTGTGGCATTAATCTTGAGTATACGATACACATGCGGATTCGGATCAAATCCAATCGTAAGTCCGTTCTCACCAGCTACAAGACTCATTGGTACCGTTGTATCACCGATATTTGCACCTATGTCAATAACAAGATCTCCTTTATTAATAAATTTTGTCCAGAATTTCATTTCACCTTCTGTTAATTCATAGGGCCTAACCAAGGGATTAACCCAATTGGCAAATTCCACCTCGCCATATCCTTCGACCATGAATCTATCAATCTTATAAGGATATTCTTTAAAAAACCTTCGTGCTATCTTTCTTTTGACAGATGCTTTTATGAAATCAAGCATGTTATACTTTTTTATTAAAATAGATACTATCTACAAAAATAACTGAATATTTATTAAACGCAGATTAAATCTTATGAAAATGAAGCTGATTTGGATTATCCATTTTTTTAGTAGATTTTTGCAGCCTATGAGTCCAGGAATCAGTTTAATCATATCGTTCTACAAAAATATCAGGTGGTTAAAATTAATTGTTACGGCACTGCAGGATCAATCTTTTTCAGATTTTGAAGTTATTATATCAGATGATGGATCATCTCCGGAAATTTTTGGTGAAGTTAAGAATTTATTCAATCATAGCGGTTTAATATATCACTATATCTGGCACGAGGATAAGGGTTTTCGAAAAACAAAAATTCTGAACGAAGCTGTAGTTGGCAGTAAAAGCGATTATCTCGTTTTTTTAGATGGTGATTGTGTTCCGCACCATCATTTTTTAAGAGAACATTATTCAGGTAGAAAAAAGGGATTCGTAAGAGCCGGACGAAGAGTAGATTTAACCGAAAATGTTTCGAATCGTCTAAATGAAGATAAAATTAAATCCGGGTATCTGGGCTGGCCTATAATCAGGGATATTTTTAGGGATTCAATTCGCACTGGATTAAAATCATTAGAGCAAGGGATATATATTAAAAATATCTGGCTCAGGAGAATGATCAATCGAAAATACCGGGGAATCAGAGGCCATAATTTTTCCATACATAAGAATGACCTTTTGGCAGTAAATGGATTTGATGAACGATTTTACAAACCTGGAGTTGGTGAGGATACTGATCTTGAGGCACGATTGATAAGATATGGAATCAAAATTCTCGGAATAACGAAACAGGCTATTGTTTATCATCAATATCACATACCATTACCAAGAGAAGATGATATTTATGATTTTTACCATGAAAACAATGAGAAAGGAGTTATATATAATCCTTATGGAATAAACAAAATGAATCACACAATCCGGTAATTTTTGTATTCTCCGGGGATAAATCCAAAATATTTTTCAATAAAGTTTTTCAGCCGATTTTTAATACTCAATCTGTTATAAGATAGATCCCGGTCAAATTTCCAGTTTTGGGCTTTTACCCGTGACATCATTACACTGGGATGTGAGCCTTCAAATTTCGCAAGAGCATCAATAATGGAATAATCAAATTCGTCGGCTTTATACATCCTAGGGTCAGCCCATTCACCTTCATGATACAATTGATGAAAGGCTTTATGTTTTCTGATTTGAATTTCAGGATGTTTTACCCATCCATAATGATAAACATATGCATCAATAGGTTTGACTCTTAATTTCTTATTTTTGTTTTTCCTGAAACCCTGTGCATCCCTGTATGAGTAAATTGATTTATTACTCCTGATTATCCTGATCTCTTTCCGATACCAGTCAGGCGCTGTTGCGATATAATCATAACTCCCGAAAAAATGGAGATATTTGAATAATAGTCCGTCTACTCCAGGATGATCTTTCCATTTCTTCATTTCCTTGTTAATAGGATCGAGGTATTTCTCATGAATCACCTCATCAGCCTGGATATAAAAACACCAGTCATAGTCATCCGGTACGGCTCTGAAAGCCTTATTGGTTTCGTGAGCAAGTACGCTTCCTCCTTTTCTCAGGGAATCGTTCCATTCGGTTTCAATGATTTTTATTTTTGGATCGATTGATTTGATAAGTTTCAGTGTATAATCTTCAGATTTACCAACAGCTACGAAACAGTCATCACAAAGTGGGAGTATGGACTGTATGGCTTCTTTAACCGGATAGTCGTACTTGATGGCATTTCTGATAAATGTAAATCCGCTTATCTTCATTTTTACCTTTAAAAAGTGTATGACAAAAATAATATATAATAAATTTTCATTAACGATTTATTTTTTGCTTTCCCAGGTTTAATAGATGAATTGTTATTTTTAAATTTGATTAAGGTAATTATTATTCTTGAATTCTTATGATTGAGGAAAATAAAAGTAATTTTTCAGATATAATCACACTGGCCAGGATAGTACTTTGGGTACTAATCATTGTGGGAACGGTTCTGATGCTAAAGTATTTCGGAAATCTGTTAAAACCACTTGTGATTGCATTAATCTTATGGTATTTAATAGGTATTTTGAAAGGTCTTATTCGAAAAATCAAAATCGGAAATTTTGTTTTACCAGGTTGGCTATGTACAATTATTTCTTTTTTAACTATCCTGTTTATTATATATTTGGTTGTCAATATTATTGTTGTCAACCTTCAACAAATTGTGAGCCGCATAGATGAGTATGACAATCGGCAAGACAGTTTATTGAACCAGCTTATATCTTTTTTGGGTCTGGAAGAATTAAGTGTAAATATAAAGGATCTGCCCGGCAGTAAAGAACTTCGTCCTTTTCTCACTAATCTGATCAATTCCTTATCAATTGTTGTGGGTAATACATTTATCATTTTAATATATCTGATTTTTATCCTGATCGAAGAATTGGTCTTCAAGAAAAAAATACATAAAATCTACAAGAGGAACGAATATTACCGGGAAATGTGGATGATAGTAAATCGAATGAATGAATCCATCAAAAGATATCTTTCAGTTAAATCGTTTGCCAGTATACTAACTGCTTTTTTAGCCTATTGGATACTCTTCTTTATTGGTGTTGATTACCCACTTTTATGGTCATTTATCATTTTTATATTTAATTATATTCCTTACGTTGGGTCATTCATAGCAACTTTATTACCATCATTATTCGCTGCAATACAATTTCAATCTCTCATTTCTTTTGTATGGGTGTTCCTTGCTGTTCAGGCAGCGCAAACCCTTGTGGCCAGTTTCATTGAGCCAAAGATTGTAGGAAGTTCTATGAATTTGAGCCCATTGGTAGTATTAATAACGTTAGCAATTTGGGGATCTATTTGGGGGATATTAGGGATGATCATTGCTGTACCGGTTACCTCTATCATTGTGATCATATTAGCACAATTTCCTAAAACACAGAAGATTGCTATTTTCCTTTCCGCATCCGGGAATATTGATAGTTTAGTTATTCCTGAAAATAATAAAAGTTATAAAAAAGAATGACGGATTTCTCAATAAGAACTTAAATTAGAAATACTTGTCCATCTAATAAAGCAATAATTAATTACTAAAACTCTATCTCATTTAAAAGCAGAATAAAATTATCTTATAAAATCCTCTTTTAAAATAGACATTATCACCTCATCCACATATCTACCATTCTTAAACAAAGCTTTTTTCAGCCTTGCCTCTTTTACAAAACCGATTTTCTCCAAAACTCGCTGAGAGGCCACATTATAATCGAATGTTGAGGCGTATATACGTGTTACATCAAAATTTGTAAATGTATATTCAACCATTAATCTGGCAGCTTGAGTGGCTATTCCTTTTCCCCAGTAATTTTCCGCTACCCAATAGCCAATTTCTGCATTTTTTCGATGTATGTCCTCTTTCAGCATAATGCCCACTCCGCCAATTGCTTCCCCATTCAGGATGATGGCCATATTCAAGGCCGGTTCAAGGTCTTTATTAAAATATATCCACGTTTTTGCATCTTCTTCAGTATATGGTTGAGGGAAAAGATCACGAAGATTCCTGGCTACATTCTCATTATTGGCATATTTAATAAGATTTGGAATATATTCTTCTCTCCATGGACGGATGGTTATTTGCATTGGTATTACAATTTTGAGTGAGCCGGATTATTATCAGAATCCCAAGTATCAGGCATTGAATTATTTTTCAAAAAAATTAACAATCAGGTTATTATTATGCGATATTGCAGAAAGATTTATTAATCACTCAAAAAGCCCTTCGTCTCTTTCCAGTAATAATATGGATGACTGGGGTACAATATATAATTTTTCGTCCTGATAATTGATTTCCACTGCACCATTCTGAAGAAAGATAGCGAGATCTCCCTCTTTGGCCTGGAGCGGTATATATTTGATTTCCTCAGCTTTATCCTTCCACATTTCATCTTCATCTGTTGGCAAAGGGATAGGGTATCCCGGACCAGTTTTGATCACATATCCACTTTGTACTTTTTCTTTTTCTTTTACACCCGGAGGTAAATAAAGTCCGCTTTGTGTTTTATCCGTTGGTAATTTTGGTTTGATCAATACACGATCTCCAACTACGATTAGATTTTTAATTTTATTTTCCGGAGTTAATTCCATAAATTCCTTTTCTTTTCACAAAGTTACCATTTTCGGATAATTCTTTGTTTACATATATTCTATAAAAAAATTATTTTTCTGGCAATTATTTATTAAAAATATTTATTAAAAATTCGTAAGTATTCGATTCATAATCAATTATTTATCATATCTATTGAATATTTATTTTTAAATTATCAATTATTTATGCTTAATTTTGTTCAGTGGTAGTAATATCAGAACAATTTTATCATTCAAGATTTTATTGTAATAATCTTACCTGCCATTTGTTTATTTTATTAATTATTTAATTATTTTATTTACTAATGAACATTTTCGTTGCAAAGTTAAGCCCAAGGACAACTGATGAGTCTTTGTTTGATTTATTTCAGGAATATGGCGAGGTAGCGTCCGCCAAAGTTATATTTGACCGTGATACCGGTAATTCTAAAGGCTATGGATTTGTAGAAATGCCTGATGAAAATGAAGCCAGTCAGGCGATAGAAGGTTTAAATGATTCGGAATTCGATGGGAATACCATCGTTGTTAAAAAGGCACGCCCAAAAGAAGGTAACCAAAGAAGGGGCGGTGGAGATTATCGTTCGAATAGAAGATAATATAACAAATGACTCGTTAGGAGGACACACCTAATCAGTTTTTTATATCTATATTATCTTTGATAGATTCAAGAAATTTTTAATATATATTATATTGAATGGGAGTTGGCTTCTGACCAAAAATAATAAATTTTCCCGTGCTCGGGTAATTACCACATTTAATCGTTGATAATTTGTTAGAAATTCCCAATTCTCACTTAAATCGGCACACCATTAAAATGATTATAATATATTTTTTCCTACACTGAAATCCATCTACAGTTTTGATTTCAATAGTTTTATTGCTCATCCGACGCTCTAAATAATTCACCTGCTGGTCATAAATAACTTCAGCAGATAAAATCTATTTTTTGATAGCATTTTTCTCTTTGAAAAGCAGTTATGTAATGGATCTCGTTTAAATGAAATGTAATTTCTTCCTGCCATTCAAGTTGGATCAATTAATTGAAATGACGTTGCTTCCATTTAAGCGAATCGATATATGAATCCATAAACAAAATCAAAACTATTAACCAAAATTAAAATATACCGGTAGCCAGTAATTAACTTTCCTATCTATTTTTTTTGTCATTTATAATTCATATCATTAAAATTTATTGTATGTTTTTCAGTTAAATCATTTATTTACATTGAATATGCCGGAAGTCCAATTTAAAGGTAGAAAAATTGTTTGTAAACCTGGAGCAAATCTTCGACGGGTACTTCTTAAGCACAAGGTGTCCCCTTACAATGGCTTATCAAGATATATCAACTGTCATGGTTTAGGTTCGTGTGGAACCTGTGCAGTAATGGTTACAGGGATCATTAATAATAAAACTATTATGGAAAAATGGCGCCTCAACTTTCCCCCACATAAGGAAGAACAAGGACTTCGCCTGGCATGTCAGGTAAGAGTATGGGGAGATGTCATAATCGAAAAAGGGATGGGTTTCTGGGGTCAAAATTTAAATATACCGGTTGGGCCCGGAGAACATAAAAGCATCGAAAAGGATCAGGAATGAACTCACAGGCTTGTCTATTTTTCAATCAATCGTTTTTTAAAAATTAACTCCAAATAGTTATGCTCTGTCTAAAAAGTTAATTTAATTAATATAACTCATATATTCGTATTCAATTAGTTATGTTGTTTGAACAATAAATCCAATCCAATAATTCCTACTTTTAAAATCCTTATCATTTTATTTAGTCCAACAATTTTTCAATTTCATCCATTACAGTATTCATTTTTTCCATTGTTACTTCAAAAGGTTCGTCTAATGTCATATCTATACCCACTTTTTTTAGTGTAGGTATGGCGTAGTCCGAACTTCCACTGGATAAGAAGTCGATATATTTTTTCACCATTTCTTCACCTCCATTCAACATACTTTCCGCCAGCATTGTAGAGGCTGTAAATGATGTGCTATATTGGAATACATAAAAATTATAATAAAAATGAGGAATGTATGCCCATTCAATGGCATACAAATCATCAATAACCATAACACCCTGATCGTGGCCATAGTATTTCTTAAGGATGTCAAGGTATATCTCGCTGAATTTTTCGCCGGTAAGACTTTCACCTTTTTCGGCAAGTTCATGAATTGTAAGCTCAAATTCAGCGAATTGGGTTTGCCTGAATAAGGTAGCACGTGCATTTTCCAGATAATTACCCAAAATGGATAGTTTAACTTGCTTGTCACCAATCTGATCGAGCATGTAATCCATCAGAAGGGCTTCGTTAGCTGTGGAGGCAACTTCCGCCAGGAAGATGGGATAATTTGCATTTATAAAAGGCTGGGTTTTATTGGAAAAATAACTATGCATGGTATGACCTAGTTCATGGGCCAGGGTGCTAACATCATCATATTTCCCATTATAGTTTAACAATATATAGGGATGTTCGTCATATGCACTTCCATTGGAATAGGCGCCGGATCTTTTTCCTGTATTCGGATAAACATCGATCCATCCTTTATCGAATGCATCTCTCAAGGTGTTTGTATATTCTTTTCCCAACACGGAAAGAGATTCCAGCATAATATTAGTTGCTTCGTTATAATCATAATTCAGATCAACATTGCTCACCATGGGAGCATAGATATCATAATAATGCAGCTGATCAACACCCAGCATTTTTTTTCGGAGTTTAAGATAACGATGAAGGGTAGGTAGATTTTTATTAGCATTTTCAATTAACTTGTGATAAACTTCTGTAGGAATGTTATTATGATCGAGTGCGGCTTCAAGGCAGGAATTATATTTTCTGACGTTTTTTGAAAACATATTTTCTTTGATCTTCCCATATAGCTGGGTGCCGATGGTCATTTTGAATTTGCTTAATTCCCCGAAGAATGATTCAAATACCTTAATACGATCTTCCCTGTTGGAGCTGGCCCTGTATAATGCATAACCGGCTGCATCCAATGTGACTTTTTCTCCGTCAGCAAGTTTAACTTCAGCGCGAGGCATTTCTGCATTGCTGAAAACGCTGTAGATATTGTATGAATTTCCTTGCATCAGGCCTGTCTGTGCAATGATATTTTCTTCAGCAGCTGACAGGGTATGTTCCTTTGTACGATAGATGTCGTCAATATATCTTTTGAACTTCTCCAGCCTGGGTTCCTGATTGAAAAAAATTTTCAGTTTATTCTCAGGGATAGAGAGTATTTCAGGTGTAATGTAAGCCGCAGCTGTACTGAATTTTGTTGAGATCTGGCTGGCTTCCTGATCCATGGACAAGGGCTCAGATTTTCTTGTATCCTGGTCCGAGAGCATACTTGCATAGGAGCTGAACCTGTAAAGATCTTTTAATACGCTTTCTAAATATTCTAGCGCATTAAAAAGCGTTGAGGCTGAATTTCCCAACTTCCCTTTAAATGTCTCAACTTTTTCGAACTTTGTATAGAATAATTCCTTTTCTTCTTCCCAAACATCAATTGAAGAATAGAGATCTGATAAATTCCATTTATACTTATCGTCTATTTTCTGTCTGTCCCTTGTTTTCGGATCATCCATATTCACGTCTGTTGCAAAACTTGTCATCAACAATATACTCATCATTATTGGACTAAGGATTTTAAATTTATTTTTATTAGAAGTTTTCATAATCAATACTATTAGGTCATAAAAGTGTTTGAAATTACTCCTTTTCAAAGAAGAATAAAACCGACATTATATAAATATACCGGCATAGTCTTTCAGACATAATAAAAATTTACTGATTGTTTTCTCTTCTTACATCGGAAACTTCTTCAGGAGTGATCTCACTTGCATCATTACCCCAACTTTTACGAATAAAAGTCAAAACATCCGAGATCTGTTGATCGCTTAAATAAGCGTGCGGAGCCATAATATTCTGATATATTTCGCCTTTGATTTCAATAGGATCACTTAAACCGTTTAAAATAATCTTTATCAGGCGTTCCTTATCACCCAATACATATTCTGTATCTATCAATGGAGGATTCATGCCTGGCGCTCCTTTTCCATTAGACATATGACAGGCCAGACAGTACATATCATATACATTTTTGCCTGCCGTAAGAGATTCATCAGCAACCTCATCAACATGTGCCTCATGCGCAACACCTGCTTTCGTATTACTAAAATCAGGTAGACCATTTTCGTAATACATCACTCTCCATATTCTTCCATGTTGTGAATCTGCAATAAAAAGAGATCCATCCGGACCTTCAGCAAGACCACATGGGCGATAAATGGCATCACCTGAACTTTCAATAGGTTCAGTACCAGCAAATCCATCTGCGAAAACTTCCCAGTTTCCATTTGGCATACCATTTTTCATCGGAATGAATACTACTTTATATCCTTGCTGTTCATGTCCTAGCCGATTCCAGCTACCATGAAATGCAATAAAAGCGCCATTTTTATATTTTTCAGGAAACAGATCACCCTGATAGAATAATAGATCATTAGGACCCCAGTGCCCCGGGAAGGCGATTAATGGATCTTTGGCATTCACGCATCTGTCGATCTTCTCACCATCTCCACCATATTCCGGATTTAATAATCTCTGACCCTTGAATTGATCATAATAACAGTATGGCCAGCCAAAATCATCACCTTCTTCAATATCAAAAAATTCTTCAGCAGGTAATTCGAGGTTATCTTCCTCAGAATAGTATTCCGGCCAGAACCGGTGCAGGTCATCACGTCCATGTTGAAGTGCAAATAATTTATCAATATCAAAATTCCATGACAGTGCCACTGCATTTCTTATTCCCGTTGTGTATCGTTTATCCAATGTCTGTTGCTGGTTCTTTTCACTGTCAGAGAACTTCCAGATTCCGGCTCGTGTTTCAAGTTCAATACAAGGATCAATGCCTGGGGATCCCTCCGTGCGTGATACCTCCTGGCAGGCATTTGAAGATGATCCTATATTAACATACATATTGCCTTTATTATCAAAAGTAAAGGTTTTTTCCATATGACCGGAACCATCAACCATATGCACAAGGGTATCAATAGTTTCAGTGGGTAATAGCTCGCCTTCCTGCATTTTAGCTCGATACACTTCGGTTCTTGATGAGAAGTACAAATATCCAGAATGCAGTTTAATTCCAGTACCGGGAATCTCTGAATATCCTTGAATGATATCCGCCCGTCCATCCCCGTCAGAATCACGAAGTGCCATGATACCCTTCCCATCATCTGTGAGTCTCATAAGATGAACATAGATGTCCCCTTCCTTATTTACAACTAGATGTCTTCCCCTTCCCAGTGTATCTGCAACTACTAGTGCACCAAAATTTTCAGGGAGACTTATGCCTCCATTACCTCTGTCAGGCAATATAACTGATGCCTCTTCTGTCTTTTTTGCCTCTTGATTACAGGCATTCAAGATTATCAACAAGGAAAAAATGAAAATTGAAAAAATTGTCTTTTTATTATGCATTTTTTAATTGTATTTATCTATTTTCCATTGAGCAAATTTGTTAAATAACATTTATATTCAAGAGAAAAATTAGAAAAATATTGATTTAATTGGTTAATTAACAATTCTAAAACCTAATATTTAAAGTTCATGAAAAAGTTACTTTTCATTTTTGGCACCTTATCCTTAATGTTACTTTCTTTGAGTTATCTTACGGCCACATTGGAATGGGGGGGGACTGGATTATTAAGAACGTTTGGATTCATCATTTTAGCCTTAGTATTGATTGCAGGCGCTCTCAAAAGAAAGTCTATTTTAATGTATACGGGAAGTATATCCCTGCTTTTTATTTTGCTCTCCCTGGGATTCAAAGCCACAGGACTTCCGGGAGATGATGTATTATTATCGGCAGGGGTCATGATTTTTTCAATAATCTTTTTACCTATGGCTGGATGGTGGATGTATCAACATTCCGGCATAGGACAGGAGGAAGAATAATTTATCACGCTGCTATTTAAATAAAGGAATTTTTTTTGTGACTATATCTTCAATCATATATTCCCAAAAGAGGAAAACAGTTTTCATTTACTGCCTACTGGTAGTATTATCATTAACCATGTATAACTGTAATTCAACATCGAAGGATATAGAGTTACAAAACAAATTATTATTCAGGTCTTTTGAAAATTATATTAACCAGTTAAAAATATTCCGGAATGAGTTTGGTGGCATCTACCAGTTACCCAAACAGGATTTTTATCTTTTTGGAATGGGAAACAGGGATAAATTTCTTTATAAAGAAGGCAAGCTGATCAATGCTTTAACCGGTGATCTGATATTTTCATGGGAGGTGGAGGAGGAAAAAATTTTACCTAACGAATATACCATCCTTCTCCATACAGCTGCCGAAGGGTGGATCAACATTAAAGAGGATGAAAATGGAATTTGGCTGAATCAGAATGAGGAAATTAAGAGGATTAATAAAAAGAAATCCAAAATTTATTTGCCGGATTTCAAGGAATATAAATATTCTGAAATATTAAAGGTACTGCACCAGGAAATTCTGATCAATATATTAGATTCAAAACCTGTACCCAATTATTTTGTTTATCATAAGCCCTGGAGGAGAGATGCAGCCATGATGGCCATGTGTCTGGAGTATACCGGTAATCTTTCCTTAATAAAAGCCTGGGTATTATCACTTAAAGAGCCTTATGATTATAATAATGGACAGACACAAGGAAAGCCTGAAAGTGAAGCGGATAATCTTGGTCAAACTCTGTATTTGATATCGTTGTTTTCTGATACAGAGCACCAGCTAGTTGTAAAGATAATGGATGAACTAAAACGGTGGGAGCAAGTAGAAGATGGAGAGCGATATATCAAAGGCAGATCAGATTTTCAGGAAGTACCAGTTTATCAAACTAAATGGTTAAAATATGGTTTGAAAAAACTTAATATGCAGGATACATACGCCATTCCGTTGATTGCAGACAACTATTCTTCACTGTTCTGGTGGGATTATAAAGATAGGCACCTTGAAGGGAATTCATGGAGAAATGATAAATATCCTTATATTGGTTGGGCCAGGGATCATTTTCACGGAAGAAAAAAAGGATTGATCAGTGATCGTATATATCCACTGACCTGGGAAACGGAAGCAAGTCAGGCTGAATATCAAGGAATGCACTTGATCCATAAGGAATATGTTGAAAAAAAGATTGCTGCCCCGCATACATGGCATGCTGCGGAGGTTTTTCTCTACTTACTGGAAATGAAATGAACCAAATAAAAATAATAACATGAAAAGATTTTTATTAGACTATTTGAAAATAATTGTGATATTGGCAAGTATATTCTCCTGTCAAACCTATGATTCCGATCAATCAGCTGATGCATATTATACGCTTACTATGGAAGAATTAAATGATAAAATTAAAGGTGCCTGGGCTTTACAAACCATAGGCGTTACATATGGAGGCCCTACTGAATTTCGTTATAAAAAGCAGATCATCCCGGACAGTATTCAAATTTTATGGTCAGATACCATGATGTATCATTGGATGACCAGGATACCGGGCTTATATGATGATATTTATATGGATTTAACCTTTGTCGATGTGCTCGAGAAAGAGGGACTGGATGCATCTCCCGAATCATTTGGAGAAGCTTATGCCAATGCCGAGTATATGTTATGGCATGCCAATCAACAAGGCAGGTATAATATTTTAAATGGCATTCAACCTCCCGCTTCGGGATTTTGGCTGAATAATCCGCATGCGGATGATATAGATTTTCAGATTGAAGCCGATTTCGCCGGGATCATGTGCCCTGGAATGCCAAATACTGCCAGCGAAATATGCGACCGCGTAGGTCACGTAATGAATTCAGGGGATGGTTATTACGGAGGTGTTTATGTTGCAGCTATGTACAGTAATGCATTCATAATGGATAAAATTGAAGACATAGTTGTGAAATCTCTGGCAGTAATTCCTGAAGAAAGTACTTATTATAAATGTATGTCAGATGTGATAACATGGTATCGGCAGTATCCAAGGGATTGGGTGAAGACATGGCAGTTGGTAGAAGATAAATGGGGAGAGGACATCGGTTGTCCTGATGGTGTAGACGCAGATTTCAACATTGATGCCAAGATCAATTCTGCTTATGTTATCATGGGGCTTTTGTATGGTGAAGGTGATCTGGATAAAACCATGGAAATAGCAACACGATGCGGTCAGGATTCAGATTGTAATCCGGCTACTGCGGCAGGTATTTTAGGGGTGAATATTGGGTATGATGCTATCCCACAAAAATGGGCGGCCGGTTTATCCAGTATTGAGGATATGGATTTTAAATATACTACAGTTTCATTGAATGATGCTTATGGGCTAAGTTACAAGCATGCGATACAATTGATCGAATCAAATGGTGGAGAAGTTCAAAATAACGAAATAAAAATAAAAATCCAGGAACCTGTACCTGTGCCACTGGAACAGAATTTTACAGGCTATCAACTGTCTGAAAACCGTCAAATTGATTTGCAGATCAATACCGCAGAAAGCCAGGAATTTGAGATAGAATTTGAGGGTATTGGTATTGTGGTCCGTGGTCGAGTCTTAAATACTAAGTTTAAAGATGTTTGGTCCTTAAGCACCAAAGAGCAAACTATTGATGATTATGCATTGGTGACAGATTTCTATATCGATGAGGAGCTGGTGAAAACTAATAGACAACCCTTGGCTTATATTAAAAGAAATCATGAATTATTTTTTATTTATGAGTTACCCGGAGGTAATCATAAATTAAGGATGTTGATTCAAAATCCACATCCTGATGTAGAATTGAACATATGGAATGCCTTGATATATACCAAATAGCATTATGAAAATAGTAGTCTTAATAATTTTTCTGGGTATAAGTATAATAATTTCTCCAGGATGTGAAGTTAAAAATGAATTACCAGAGGGTAAAAAAATAGTCATTTTGGCAGGTGAAAAAAGCCATCCTGCTACAATGCATGAATATATAAAAAATGCCAGGTTAATCAAGGTAATGCTTGATGAGGCTCAGGGATTATCTGCATTAAAGACTGAGATCCACTATAATGGTTGGCCGGAGGACGAATCCGCTTTCTCCGATGCGGATCTGATTTTGACCATTAGTGATGGCAGGGACGGGCCAAATGGTCTGGGAGTTCCATTTATGACTGAAAAAAGAATCGATATCATTCAAAAGGCCATAGATGGTGGATGTGGTTTTATGACATTTCACTATTCTACATTTGCTCCTGATATTTATGGTGAAAGTATACTGGATTGGGCAGGAGGATATTTTGACTGGCAGAATGATCACGGTGAACGTGAATGGTATTCTGATATCCGGTTTTTGGATAAGGGAGTTACATTAGCCAGTCCTGATCATCCTGTATTAAATGGGGTGAAACCATTTAAGATTTATGAAGAATATTATTTTGATATGCGTTTCAGGGAAAATAATTCCGGATTTACACCAATTATAGAAGTTCCTGCTCTGGAAAGTACCCGTACGTGGGGCAATGTTGTGGCCTGGGCTGTAGAAAGAGAAAATGGACGAAGGGGATTTGGTACTACAATGGGTCATCTTTATGCAAACTGGAAAAATGAGCATTATCGAAAATTTTTATTAAATGCAATCGCGTGGACTGCTGGTATGACGATTCCACAAGATGGAGTTCAATCTTTTTATTATACTGATAGAGAAGTCACTAGATTATCGTTTAACAAAGAATACAAAGGCCTGATCCTCACCGGAGAAAATCATCCATCTCATCGTTGGAAGGAGACAACACCCGTACTTAAAGAAGCACTTGAGAAAAACGGCATGATTCATATTGATATATCAGAAAATATTAATGACCTGATTCAGTATGATCTGAGAGACTATGATTTTCTGGCATTCAATTATGCCAATTGGGAGAATCCTGAACCGTTATGGGATGGCTCAAAAGAAGCATTAACCGACTATGTGAACTCAGGTGGCAGTCTTATGTTTATTCATTTTGCCAATGGGGCGTTTCATTATTCGCTTCCTGGAGCAGAATCTTCGGATTGGCCAGAATATCGAAGGTTATGCCGGAGGGTTTGGGATCATACTGCTGGAAGTGCACATGATGAGTATGGTGCATTTGAAATTCATATTGTTGATGCTGAACATGAACTGACACAAGGCATAGATAATTTTCTTATAACAGATGAATTGTATTATAATCAGCGCGGAGAAGAACCTGTTCAAGTTCTATTAACAGCAAAATCCATTGATACTGGTGATGAAGAACCCATGGCATGGATTTATGAACTTAATTCACCAACCGGGAAAAATGCAAGAGTATTTCAAACGATTCTCGGACATGACACAACTTCATTAGCTGTACCTGAATTTCAGACGTTATTATCCAGATCAGCTATTTGGTTATCAAAAGGAACACAAAGGTGGAATGATCTATAGAAAATCAGAAGTCTTGATTATTGATTACATCTTCTGAATGCTGCTTCCTGTTTCGGGATATATAGAGTTATTGAAGTCTGTTCTGAATTTATTATTTTTAGTCATCAATGATCCAATACCATGTACATCAAATTTATTCTTTGGTTTCTGTTGGTATTGATAAGCTGCCAGGTCTTTTCTCAATTGAAAAGGATCGAAAGTCTGGACATCCCAATCGAGGATAATGAAAATCCTTTCTATTTTATATTGGCAGATGAATACGGCCTCGTACTGTATCGGGAGCGATATAAGGAATTTCCAGATGAATATAATGATTTCGAATTTTTTTTCTATGATAAGAATCTTAAACTGGTTTGGACATATTTAGTTAAAACGGAAATCATGTTCGATGTGATTCAACATGAATACGCAAATGGTCAGATTTTCATAGTGTTTTCAGGTTTAAAAAACTTTAGGAAAAAGTTATTTATATACCGTTTTGATATAAAGGGACAAACTTATGAAATGATACCTATTGATACATTTGTTCCTGACAATATTTCCTATTTTTCATTATTTAATAAAACCATGATTCTAGGGGGAAGGGAACGATCAAAACCTTCTATTGTATTTTATAATCTTGATGATATGAAACCTGTGATTCTCCAGGGATTTTATGAGAAAAAAATCGAGGTGCATGATATCAATATTGACGAAGAAAATGGATTGTTCACCGTTCTCATCGGATACAAGGGGAAAAACGGACAGGAATCATTGAATATAAGGTCATACGATGAATTTGGACTATCTGTTGAGGATATTCGTCTTGAACCAGAACGAGGGAAGGATTTAATACAGGCTAAAGGAATTATTGCTAACAATAATATGCGTTTAGTTACTGGACTTTATAAGGACAAACAATCGCTATACTCGTCCGGTATTTTCCAAGCCAGCGTATTTCTTAATGGGAGTAAAAAAATTGTTTATTACACCATTCATGAATTATTACACATGTTGGATAGTATTAAAAGCGATGTGACTGAAAGCCAGGCTGAATACATACAGAATTCCCTTACAAACACAGAAAAATATCTATGGCACATAACTGATCTTTCTGAATATGAACATGAAAATGTTGCCGTAGTGGAATCCTATACCGTGGAAAAAAGTTCCACTACTTTTATGGATAAAGATGAAATCTATCAATTTAAGGATGCCTTGATAATAGGGTTCAGTGACCAGCTTAAATTGAATTGGATCAATCATTTGCGCATGGACCCAGTTATTTCCAATCGATTAAGAGAATATATCAGAGTAAAATTTTATACTGATAGTGTAAGGATTTCTTTTTTTAACAGAAATCAATTGTCTGTAAAAATGATTCAATCCTTCGAAACTAATAAACCTGTTTTTCATTTTCAGATTGATGATTTTGAACCGGATTTATCACCATCAAAGTATCATTATAGTGGATTATCAGAGTTTTTACCATGGTATCAAGACTTTCACCTTTTAATTGGAATTAAATCAGCTGAAAGGGAACAAGATCAAAAAATATTTATAGTTCGTAAATTCCATTATCCCTAAGACGTAACTATTTTATTATGACCGGGAAATTCAGTTTTCAAAAACGTGCTTGGGATCGGTAAAGCATTTAAATTCAATGCCATTTCCACTGGGGTCTTTCAAAAACATAATAGCCTGCTCACATAATTGTTTTTCATGTTTAAGTTTTGGTGAAATGATAAATTGGACGCCAGCTTTTTCCAATTTTTCTGCCAATTCATCCCATTCTTCTTTCTTAAGTATAACACCGAAATGATGCAGTGGTACTTCCTTTTCTTCGACAATGATGGTTTTGGGATCAATTTTCATATGAGGATGCTCATGTATGGAAAGATGGTGTCCGAAAAAATTCAAATTCAGCCAATGATCAGTTGCTGTTGTGATTTTACATCCTAATATATCAACGTAAAACTTTTTTGTTTTTTCAATATTTTTTACAGGAAAAGCAAGATGAAAATGAGTAGACATATTATATTATTTATAAGGCAATAACAAGGGTCAATAATAACGAAAATCTTTGATTTATTTATGATAAGAGGATATTTTTCATTTCTAATTGAATCGTATTTAGTGGCTGACTGTAAGTGAAGATAGGACATTTTCAAAAGCATCAATCAGTAAAAAAGTATCGTCCATTGAGAAACACATTGGAGGTTTGAATTTTATTACATTATTAAAAGGTCCGTCTGTACTTAATAAAAACCCTTTATCTTTCATTTCGTTAATGATTTTTTGCGCCGCAATGGTTGCTGGAGAGCGAATATCTATATCAGAAATCAATTCTATGCCTAAAAAGAAACCGGCGCCACGAACATCTCCGATGATTGGATATTTATTTTTAAGTTGATTTAATTTCTTCAACAGGTTATTTCCGACTTTTAATGCATGTGATTGTAATTTTTCTGATTTTATAACATCCAATACTGCACTACCAATCTCACAGGAAACGGGATTTCCACCAAATGAACTGAAAAATTCCATGCCATTTTCAAATGCAGATGCGATTTCATCTGTACAGATTACCGCTCCCATGGGATGTCCGTTACCCATTGGCTTCCCAAGAATTACAATATCCGGTACTACATCGTACATTTCATAAGCCCAAAAATGAGAACCCACACGTCCAAATCCGGTTTGAACTTCATCCGCGATACAGATACCTCCTGAATGTCTAATTTTATCATACACTGTTTTAAGATAGCCAGTTGGGAGTAAGATTTGACCTCCACATCCAATAATAGGTTCACTTATGAATGCGGCCACCTGATGTTCGAGATATGTATCAATGGCGTTGGCATACTTTATACTTGCTTCCGGATCATCAGATCGATATTTCCCACGGTACGTATCCGGAATGGGTGCAACATGGATAAAACTTTCAGGTCCCTTGCCACCTTTACCTGAAAATTTATAATGACTAATCTCGATAGTGGTGGTTGTATTGCCATGATAACCATGTTCCATCACTACGATATCCTTTCTTCGGGTATAATTCCTGGCCAATCTAATGGCAAGGTCACTGGCCGCACTTCCTGAATTCACATAAAAAATCTTATTTAACTGAGTAGGAAAATGATTAAGTAATTCCTCAGTATACGTGTATAACGATTTGTAATAATACCTTGTATTTGTATTTAATCTGGTCATCTGTTTTACACCTGCTTCTACTACCACAGGATGGGCGTGGCCAACATGCATGATATTATTGACGCAATCAATAAATGTTTTTCCTTGATCACCATACATATACTGGAATGCAGCCTTTTCCATCATTATAGGATCCTTATAACTTAATGAAAGTGCTTTACTGAAATGACTTCTCCGCATGACCTCATAGGAGGAAATCTGATGGGTGTTTTTTTGTGGAATTTGACATGCTTCCCTGAATATATTTTCAGCTTTTTCAGGATTAATTGATATCCAACGTTCAAGCAATTCATACGCCTTTTCCTCATGAATACTGAGATATGCATTTTCAGGATCTTTTTGCTTTGATGCAGCAGACATCGAAAGACTAATACCTAACCTTGCAGCAATCAGATAATACAGAATAGCCACCTCTTGTTCGCTTAATGGCAAAATATCGTGATATCCCCTGATTAAAGGAACAATTTCATATATAGGATCTGTAGAATCCATAGCCATATAAGTACACGCTATGGCTATTTCATTCACCGTATGCGTATATACCATATCTCCAAAATCAATAATACCCTTGATTGTTTTACCTTTTACCAATACATTCCAATCGTTCGCATCATTATGAATGATACTTTTACGGATATCAGTAAGGTGAGGAACAACACACTCATTGAATTGGAGGATGAAATAATGGATTAATTTTTTCAGGTTAAAATCGGGAATGTATTTCAAATTTTGCCTGAATTCTGGAAAGTATTGAATATCCCATTGGATATGTCTGGATTGAATCACTGGATCTTCATGTTTAAATAGTAGTTGATCCATTCGGCCAAGAAATTGCCCAAAAGCAAAATACATTTCCTCACTTTTTGAAACCTCTGCAAGAAATTTCCCTGGTATATAGGTCAGAACTCTTGCAATATCCTTTTTATTATATACAGGAAAGTGGAAGCCTTTCAAATCAGTTTTAACTTGTGGGAAAGCATACATATCCAGCTTATTAAGGATTCTTAAAATATTTTGCTGGGCCTCCAGGAATAATTTTTGATCCTTACCTTTGCTAATTTTTAATATATATAAGGGCTCCTTATTTACATATACCAGGTAATTCAGATCATCATAACCTGAAAGTTTTTTAATATTCCCACCTACACCATAGGTTTTTTCTAAAAATGATTTCAGTTCCTTTATCAAGCTTTTTTTTCGAAAGATAAAAAATATAAACCAATTGATAAATCATTGATTATTATTAGAAAAGCCTATACTTCTATCTTTTCCACAAAGGTAAACATGTACTTTAATTGATCTGGAAATCACTAGTTGGAAAACCGGTTCTGATTGTTCATGGATACTTAAGGATCCATCTATTTTCCTATACTTCTTTTTCCGTCCATGCAAGTATTGAAGCTGGAAGTATATGTGCCATATAAATCAATGCTCCCGCAATTACAACATCTATTGGTCCTCTTTTAATCAGTGCATAACCATATATGATTATTAATACAATAATTACAAAAGCGGAATAAGAAATTCTTAATGCATTAGAGAGTACCTGTACCTGTCTTTCGTCCAATAGCTTAATATGCTGATGGCTTAACTTCCATAATCCGGTTTTGCCATAAACATATATAAAGGAAGCGATAACAATCACAAAAAAAATCCCAATGAGAATTAATCCGAGCGTGAGACCCAAGCCCACATCATGATTAATCAATTCAAAAACAAAAATCAGAAGAAAAAGGGAGATGAAATTAATCAGTACGCCAATTCTTCGATTGGAGATTGAAATATTTGTATCCATAATTGTATAATTAAGTTGCAGTATTTATTTCCTGTTAAACAATTCTTCACTGATCGGTTTTTGTGGAGTCGTTGAAAAAATAAAATCTATAGGTAATTGAAAAAACTCACTGATTTTAAATGCCAGATCAAGACTGGGATTATACTCTTCTCTTTCCAGATAACCGATAGTTTGAAAATTGACACCAATTTTATCCGCAAGATCTTTTCGCGAAATACTCCGTTCCTTGCGAAGAATTGCGATTCGATTGTATAATTTTCTTGACTCCATAGAGTAAATATAGTAATTAATGTTGTAAATATACAACAATATGTACGAAATATATTTAAGAATGTTATATTAATTTTCAGAAAAAATATTGAGTTAATAGGGAATTTTCAGATTCTGATAGTAAAAAATCTTTTCTGAAAATAGAGTGCGACATTTACCAATAAAATGAGAACGGGTACTTCCACCAGGGGGCCAATCACTGCGGCGAATGCTTCGCCTGAGTTGATACCAAAAACAGCTACAGCAACTGCAATAGCCAGTTCAAAATTATTGCTTGCCGCAGTAAACGAAATAGTAGCTGTTTTTGGATAATCCGCACCAGATTTTTTCCCCATGTAAAATGAAATCAGAAACATGATAATAAAATACAGGATCAAAGGGATCGATATTCTGATCACATCCATTGGAATTTTCACTATGTATTCACCTTTCAGGGAGAACATTACAAAAATCGTGAATAAAAGGGCGATCAGGGTAAGTGGGCTAATTTTTGGCACAAATGTCTTATGATACCATGTTTTATCTTTTCTTTTGATCAGGAGATATCTTGTCAAAAATCCGGCAATAAACGGAATACCCAGGTAGATAAAAACACTTTTAGCAATTTCTCCAATGGTTATATCCACGATAAAAGATTGTATACCTAAGATATCAGGAAGATAAGTGATGAAAAACCAGGCATAAACTGAGAAGAAGAGTACTTGAAATATTGAATTAAATGCTACCAATCCTGCCGCATATTCCGTATCTCCACAGGCCAATTCATTCCATACGATTACCATAGCTATACATCTAGCTAATCCAATCAGGATCAATCCAGCCATATAATGAGGGTGGTTATGAAGAAAAACGATGGCTAACAAAAACATGAGGGCAGGGCCAATCAGCCAATTCTGAATAAGCGAAAGAGTAAGAATCTTTTTATTTCTGAAAACATCTCTCAATTCCTCGTATCGTACTTTTGCCAGCGGAGGGTACATCATCACAATCAAACCAATAGCAATGGGTAGATTTGTAGTTCCAATACTAAACTGATCCCAGAAAAGGGCAATATCCGGGTAAATATATCCTGAAACGATTCCCAAGGCCATTGCCAGAAATATCCAAATTGTGAGATATTTATCGAGGAATGATAGTTCTTTTTTTTTGCTTGTCATTATTTCCTTATTTTTTCACCTCCGAAAACAGATAAAACATTTCTCTGGCAATCTGCTCACATCTTTCTGCATAGGCTGCTGATTCTTTATCGGTTCCATCATAGTCTTTAGGATCTTCATAAGGAATAGCAATCCTTAGGGAAGCCCCCGGGATAAAAGGGCATTCAGCATCAGCTTGGGAACAAGTCATTACTGCACAAAAATCTTTTTGAGGATTAACATCGGCATTGTATTTTTTAGAAAAGGCCATAACAGAAACTGCATCTTCTGCATAGATTACTTCATATACAGGATTATTTTTCCCCTGATGGATAGATATATCAAACCCGGCTTTGGTCATAGCTGCTACAGCATTGGGATTGAATGCTGTGGCTTCCGTGCCTCCCGAATAGGCTTCAACACCAGGAATTTGATAAAAATAAGCGGCTGTCTGCGCCCAGATCTGGCCCATATGGCTTCTTCTTGAGTTATGTGTACAGATAAAGATCAACCTAACCGGTTTTTCATTGTGTACTTTCTCAGATACAAACCAGGCAATTTTAGCTAAGCTTTTTTTCCGGTTTTCTGGGATTTGATCGAATTCAGTTATTATGCGACGGATATATTTTTCTAACGTAGAATTCATCATAGGATTTTCATTAAAACTGCTTTCCAGGTAACTAATAAAATGATTTATAATAACAAGGTCTGTTGTAATTATTTATCAATTAAAAAGCTATTATTTTTCAGCCAATACGGTGATGCTAAATATACCGAAACCTTTCCTTTTGTAAGATTCCCATTCTTCCTGTGACATATATTTTAAGTATACTTCATCCGGTAAATCATTATTGACCTTTTGCTGGACTTCAATATTTCTAAATCCTGCATTTTTAATTACGAAAAGGTAGTCTTTGATATCAATTGCCCCTGAAACACATCCAGCATATAAAGAGGCTTCATCCCGCAATCCCTCAGGGAGATCTCCTTCGAGTACAATATCCGAAATACTGAAATGACCACCCGGTTTAAGAATTCTATAGGTTTCATTAAATGCTTTTTGTTTACTAGGAACAAGGTTCATTACACAATTACTGATAATAACATCACCTGTATTATCAGGTAATGGTATATCCTCTATTTCACCATAAACAAATTCAACATTAGAAAATCCAAGTTTTTGAGCATTTTCTCTGGCTTTATTGACCATTTTTTCCGTAAAGTCAACTCCAATCACTTTACCTTCTTCTCCAACCAAAGCACGGGCTACAAAACAATCATTGCCAGCTCCTGATCCCAGATCGATGACTGTGTCGCCTGTTTCTATCTTTGCATGTTGTGTAGGTAAACCACAGCCCAGGTTTAGATCTGCATCCGGATTGTAGCCTTCCAGTTTTGTATAATCGTCTGAAAAAACTGTATAATCATTTTCAGAGGTCCCGCAACAACTACAAGATTTTTTAGCAGCGGATTTTTCAACTATTTCACTATATTTTTCCTTTACAATCTTTTTAAGTTCTTCTGAAGTTTTCATTTTACAAATAAGTTATATTGCTATATTACGATTAATCATACTAAATTTTTTAACCACAGTCATCGGTACAAGGGAAGGAATCGAAAAGTTCCTGGAAAGCTATCCTGGCCTCATCCCATACTTTTTCATTGATACAATAACATATTCTGGGGCCTTCGATTTCACCTTTGATGATACCGATGGATTTTAATTCTTTAAGATGTTGTGAAATAGTTGGCTGGGCCAGACCAATTACATCAACAAGATCGTTGACAATACAAGCTCTGGCAGAAATTAAGTGCTGGATAATTTTTAAGCGTGCGGGATGAGCAAATGCTTTTGCCAGTTGAGCGGCTTTATTTAATTCTTCTGAATGAATATCTGTTCTGGTAATCCCCACGATCTTATTAATGTTATATCGCAATATTACAATATAGCAATGAAATTGTCAAACAATTTTTATTATTTGTGAATTCAAGTTGTTTTTAACGGGGAGATTATTCAAAGATCCGTCTTTTTAATTAAGTAAATTAATCCTTAATATCGTCTAGCCATAAGGCCATATATTCTCGCTTTGGATCATATTTTTCTCGCTGTAATTTCGTATTAAACTTCCGGTATTCCCGCGGATCGTTTCCTATACCCGCGATATACATCCAATTCCCATAATTACTGTGAGGATCATAATCAATCAACTGGCTTTCAAACCAGGAAGCCCCGGTTCGCCAGTCCATATTCATATCATGTACAAGATAGGATGCAACATTCTGACGTCCTCGGTTGCTCATGAAGCCAGTATTCATCAATTCACGCATATTGGCATCCACAAAAGGATCCCCAGTATTTCCGGTTTTCCATTTTTCGAATATTGCATTATGATTTTTCACATAGGATCTTTCAGTATTTTTTATGCCCCCTTTGAGAAAAATCCGTTTCCCATACTTCATGGCAATAAAAGCAAAATAATCACGCCAGAGAAGTTCAAAAAACAACCAGTATGAGGAAATATTCTTTTTTACAGTCTGTTCAAATTTCCTGATCTCATCATAAATTGATCGGGCACTTATATGACCCTGGGCCAGCCATGGGGAAAGTTTCGAGGAATAATTGGCTCCAAGTAAACCATTACAGGTAAATTTATAGTTTTTTAAGGCTTTTGTCTCCTAGAAATAATAATTCAGCCTTTTCCAGGCTTGCGTTTCACCTCCTTGAAATATCACTACTGACCTGGAGTCGTTTTCTATTGATTTAAATCTCAAATCCTCAATAGAAGGAATCTTGGTTTCTTCCAGAGGTGGAGTTTTGATTTTTTCAGGCTTATGAAAAGGAGGCCGAACAGTTGAAAATTTTTCTATTTTCTTTCTGAAGTCAGTAAATATATCGGGTATTTCATAAATAGTGTGAGGGAGATCATCCGGATGGATCAACGTTGAAGTATGGTAAAGAATCATGGGAACCTCAGCTCGTACAGCCTCTTCTACATTTATTTCTTCAGATGCATAGGCTTTTAATGCATAAATCCGCTCAACATTATATCTTGATGCAAGTTTGGGTAAAATTTCCTCTGGCTTACCAATGTAAAAAAGTAGATTACCATGTCTATAATAAAATTGATTTTTCAGATCCTTGAGACCTTGAAAAATAAAATTCAACCTTATCGGGCCAATTCTTATATGTCCCCATTGATCTGATTTCAACCACCTTTCATCCAATATATATACCGGGATCACTTCACTACATTCCTGACATGCTCTGATTAAAGTTTCATTATCTTCGAGACGAATATCATTTCTAAACCAGATGATACCTTTCATAATCTATAATTCATTCAAATGTTCGAGGTAATTCTCTGCCAGATCAAGTAATTCACTTTGCTTTCCATGATCCATTTTATCCCAGGTTCGGTACATCATATTTACACGCGGATTATCTTGAAGTTTTTTTCTGTTTCTCACGTAAAAGTGCCAGTAGAGGCTATTGAACGGGCAAGCCTTTTTACCAGTTTTTACGGTATTTTTATATAAACAACCCCCACAATAATGACCCATTTTATGGATATAATTAGCTGAAGATACATATGATTTGGTCCCGACAATTCCGCCATCTGCATATTGACTCATTCCTCTGGTATTGGTGATTTCTACCCACTCAAGGGCATCAATATAATCACCCAGGTACCAGGCATCCATTTCATCAGGGTGAATACCTGCAAGCAGACCAAAATTTCCGGTTACCATCAATCGCTGGATATGATGTGCATAAGCATGGTCGAGTGACTGATTAATAGCATGTGAGAGACATTTCATTTTCGTTTGTCCTGTCCAGAACCACTGAGGTAACTTTTTCTCGTGATTAAAATAATTTTTCTGTTTATAATCTGGCATATGTGTCCAGTAAATGCCTCTCGTATATTCCCGCCATCCCATTATCTGTCGAATAAAACCTTCAGCCTGAGCTATGGTTATATCATCCCGGTGCTTTTTCCAGTAAGCTTCTGATTTCCGGATGATATCAAGCGGGTGTAAAAGTTTAATATTCAAACCAAAGGAAATTCTGGAATGAAATATACTCCAGGATTTTTCAGTAAAAGCGTCCTGGTAGGAACCAAAAAAGGATAGATTTTTTTCAAGAAAATGATTAAAAAGTTCTATTAATTCTGCATGGGAAACCGGCCATTCATAATGCTCAGTATCTATCCTGCCAAAATAGTTGATTTTTGCAGTATCAATTTCGTTTTTCAGATTTTCTACATTCCGGTTGAAGACTTTAGGTTGGGGTATCGGGAAATGTTCAGGAAGTTTATTTCTGTTCTCCATATCAAAATTCCATTGTCCTCCAACTGGTTTATTTCCATCCATTAAAACATCATACTTTTTTCTCATATACCGGTAGAAATTTTCCATCGGGTATCGCTTTTTACCCTTAAATAAATCACCCAGCTCATGACGGCTTGTGAGAAAATGTTCCGTATCAAAAGCTTTTGAACTGATGGGAATATCTTTACATTTTTTTCTTAATTACTGATCCAAACGGTATTCATCTGGTAACTGGTACTCGAAATGATCAATTTGATATTTTTTAATCAGATAGATCAAATTTTGTTCAAGTTTCTGCCGGTTTCTTTCATCATTGATTTTTAAATAGATAATTTGATAACCTTTTTCTTTTAAAGTTGCTGAAAAAGCACGCATAGCAAGAAAAAATCCAATTATTTTCTGAATATGATGTTTAACATAATCAGTTTCCTGACGCATTTCCATCAACACGTAATAGATGTTGTCAGATTTATCCTGGTACAAGGTATGATTAATATTCAGCTGGTCACCCAGCACTAAACGTAAGATCCTTTTTTTTATGGTCATTTTTTTCTTCAAAAGAGCCAAAGAACGCATTCAGTTTTTTATACCTGTACTCGAAAATATTTTTTAATTGTTTCCGGATTAAAATTTTTTCCAAAATCCGACCCAGAAAACCAAAAGGGATTTTATAAGATATCCTATCGATCATTTCTACACCTCCGCCAACTGCCTTAAACCAATGTTCATGATGCCACATGGAATATGGGCCGAACCGTTGTTCGTCGACAAAGTATTTATGGTCCACCACATGGGTAATTTCCGTGACCCAATTAGTTGTAAATCCTTTGAATGGATGAACTTGGTAAGTTATAATCTGACCTGGGAACATCTTGTCATTTTCTATATCTGAAGTTATTTTAAATCCCATATGTTCAGGGGTAATCTTTGCCAGATTGTTTGGGGCAGAAAAAAATTCCCATGCTTTTTCTATGCTGACCGGTAGTTTCTGTTTAACCTGCAACGTATGGATGCCAGAATGTGTGCTGAATTTGATCATATAATTAAGCTGTTATATTTCTTCTACATTTTTTACTGCAATATTTGACATTAAGCCAGTCTTTTGCCCATTTCCTCCGCCAAGCGAAAGGTCTACTACATTTGGCACATATTTTAGTTGGTAAATCATCTTTCTTGATTATTTGAACCAGGTCAATACATTTTACTATAAAATAAACTATATGAATTAATAACTACATCAGGTAATATATGTTTGGAAATGACAGCATAGGAACGGGGAACCAGAGCAAGTGACTTAAAGTGTACTTCTAATAATATCCAGCCAGACCTTACCCGTTGGATCAGCCTTGTAATGATTGTCCAGCTTATCACAAATATAATCCGGACAGTGGGCACAAGTTTCTATTTCCTTAAATACAGCACAGGTCCTGACCTTACAATCACGACAACCTGAAAAAAGTCTGCCGGAAACTGACCGGCATCCATCACAGTCATTGATATCCTGATAGGTATAATTCGATCCAAATTCTTTATTACACAAGCTGGCGATCTCGCTTCGCATTTTTTTCTGTATCTCTACATCCTGTTCGCGAGTTGCCCAGTAGATAGGGCAACCTGTACAAGTCAAACCACAGTAGGATACAATATTTTGAAAATCCATGATAAGAAAATCATCAAAGATATAATATAAAATAATTTATAAATTGAATCCAGCTTTATTTGATTAAAGAAACAATCATTTATTAAAGAACTTGTTTGAACGGTTTAAAAATGCCATAAAAAACTTTTAAGCTTATTTGGCATATGAAAGATTAAGCTTTTACATAATTTTTCTAATCCTTTTGCATTTTTTATATTGGAATAGGTACTCCATTATTCGATAAGTGCTGGTTCAATTTTATACGTGTTCATAATCAAATTTCCTGTCAACCTGTTTAATTCTTTATGGAAAATAAGAAATTTATCATAATAGGAGGTAGTAGTGGCATTGGATTATCAATAATCAACCAATTAACCAGCCAAGGTAATCAGGTCTATCATTTTGCACGAAATGTCGGTGATTGGTGAAAAAAGAACCTGGTCACTCATAGTAAGCTGGATATTACCTCAGGGGAATTACCGGATTCCGACACAATCGACTCAGCTAGTGGATTGGTTTATTGTCCAGGGACAATTAATTTAAAACCCTTTCAGCAACTCTCGGATGATGATTTCAAAAAGGATTTTGAGATTAATATTCTGGGAGCTGTTCGTATGATCCGCCATTTCTATCAAATTCTTCGAAAGGGCAAACCATCCAGTATTGTTTTATTCAGCACGGTAGCAGTTGGACAGTGCATGTCATTTCATACCAGTGTAAGCGCTGCAAAGGGAGCCGTAGAAGGCCTGACCCGCTCATTGGCGGCTGAATTCGCACCTGCAATAAGAGTCAATGCCATCGCTCCTTCATTAACTGACACAAGATTATCTGAAAAAATATTGAACTCAGAAGAAAAAAGAGAGGCAGGTAATAAACGACATCCTCTGGGAAGGTTCGGAGAACCTGAGGATATAGCCAACATGGCCTCCTTTCTATAAAGTGAAAAAGCCAATTGGATCACCGGGCAGATTATTCATGTCGATGGAGGTATGTCCTCTGTGAGGAAATAGGTATATTATTTGATTTTCGAATAGGATTCGGTATTGTTTTTTTTGATTAAAATTTTGCCCATAACCCAAAATATATTATATAGCGGCAACTTTTTTTTAAAACATGAAGGTTGCAGTTACGGGCGCATCTGGTCACATCGGAATAAATCTTATCCCTGAACTGATCGAAGCAGGATATGACTTGAGGATCCTTTCACACAGAAATGAGGAAATATTAAAAAAATTCAATGTTCCAATTGTAAATGGGGATCTTATGGATCCTGAATCTCTAAAAGTATTTATAAATGGAGCAGAAATTATAATTCATCTGGCTGCTGTAGTTACAATACAAAAAAGATCCAAGGATGCATTAAAAGTTAATATTCAAGGGACAAAAAATCTTTTGGAGGCTGCAAAAAAATCAGGTATCCGAAAATTTATATATTTCAGTTCCATTCACAGTTTGATGGCATCTCCAATTGATCAGATACTGGATGAATCAAGATCTTATAATATAAACAGTCCATTTGATTATGATAAGTCAAAGGTGATTAGTGAAAAAATGGTCTTAGATGCAAATCACGAAAGATTTGAGACAGTCATTCTGAATCCTACTTCTGTTGTAGGTCCGTTTGATTATAAACCTTCCCTTATGGGCAGAGCTATCATTCAGCTTTATCAGGGAAGAATACCTGCCTTGTTAAATGGTGGATATGATTGGGTAGATGTACGGGATGTTGTAAATGCTACTATTGCCTCGATTCCAAAATCGTTACCAGGGCAAAAGTTTATCATATCGGGGAAATGGCATAGCATGACAGATTTGGGAGAAGCAGTGGCAATATGTGGGGGTAAACCCTGTCCTGAATTTAAGATACCTTTCTGGATGGCCCATTTTGGAGCCTACATGATGTCAATAATTCCTGTTATCAAGAAGGAGAAACAACTATTTACTACTGGCTCACTTGATACCCTTCGAAATGGCCATAAAAATATTTCTTCAAAAAAAGCAATCGAAATTCTGGGACATCATTCAAGGCCTTTTAACGAAACTGTTGCAGATACGGTTCAATGGTTTAAAGAAAATAAAATGATGGGTTAATGGATATTACTATATTTTATCGACTTGTCTATATATGGATTGCTATTGCGACAGTAATCTTTTTTGTCCTTTTGTTTGTTTCAGCACCCTATGGTCGTTTTACCCGGTATGACTGGGGTCTTATGATTAACAATCGCCTTGGCTGGATCCTGATGGAAACACCATCCCTGTTGACCTTCTGCTATTTCGTGTTTTCAGGGTTGGCACCTAAAAATTCTTATATATTGTTCTTCACGTTTTTATGGATTATCCATTATGTACACCGTTCATTTATATTTCCGTTCAGGATCAAATCGATCAATAAAAAAATGCCTATAGCTGTAGCCCTTATGGCGGTTTTTTTCAATTTTATAAATGGATTTTTTAATGGTTATTATCTTGGAAATTTTTATATGATCAACAATGACTATAGTATCCACGATCCACAACTTGTGGTGGGAATCATACTTTTCTTTATTGGGATGGGGGTAAATCTTCATTCGGATCAGATCCTGATCAATTTAAGAAAGAATAGCTCCAATGGATATAAAATTCCAGTGGGTGGTTTTTTTCGTTGGATTTCTAGTCCAAATTATTTTGGGGAGATCATAGAATGGCTTGGATTTGCGTTCATGGTGAATAGCTTACCGGCATTTTCATTTTTTATATGGACTGTTGCCAACCTTGTACCCAGGGCCATGGATAATCATGCCTGGTATAAAAATCATTTTGAAGATTACCCGGAAAATAGAAAAGCAGTGATCCCTTATCTTTTATAGGAAATTCCTTTTATACGTTAAAGCCAAAGGGAATTATTTGTTTATAAACATATGATTATTTGTTAATTTTAGTCAGAAAACAGCCAATGCGAGGATGGACACTACCAGGTCCACTTTGAAAAAAATTGGATTATTATATTGAAGATGAGAAGTGTATTACATATTCACTTTGTAATATTTTTATGGCAGACCTATTTTCCTTTGATCGCACAAACCTATCATCCTGTTGATGTAGTGAATAGCAATGCATTGCCAGGTGAAAACATTTGCCGGAGCATGCATCTCCTCGAAAGCAGTACTATTGTTCATCCCAATGAAGTTCGAATCATGATTTATGGTCAATCCATTACTCGAATGGAATGGTGGCTGATCGTCCGTGAATATCTGCTTCAAAAATATCCCAAAGCAAAATTGAATATTCAGAATTTTGCCATCAGTGGCTTCCAGGCTGAAAGGCTGGTCCGTTGTGTGGAAAGGGATATACTCGATTTTTATCCGGACCTGATTATCTTCCATGATTATGGTGGGGAGGAAACGTATGAGGAAATTATTCGAATGTTTCGTACTCTTACTACTGCTGAAATAATGGTGATGAATGATCATATTGGATTAACACAGAACCAGGAGTGGCACGACAGGCATTCCTGGGAATGGTTACCAGGTATTTGTAAGAAATACGGGCTGGAGCTGGTTGATGTGAGGACCACTTGGATCCGTTATGCCAAAAAATACGGACATGAATATCAGGCATTTCTAAGTGATAATGTACATATGAATCCTTTCGGGAATTATCTGATGGCTGAAATTGTCAAGGCTCACTTAGTCTATGATCCGATATACGAAAAGGACGCCGATAGTCTAATAAGCAGGACATCTTATACCCAGGTTCCCACTGAGGATGCTGATAATCAATGGATTAAAAGAAAATTTAAAGGAAATCGAATGGATCTGATATATTCAGGTAGTTTTGATAATATCAAAGAGAATATTTGGATCGATGACATTTTAGTGGGGGAATATCTCGGCAAATATATTCCTTCCCGTGTCTATATCGATAAAAATGGTCCTTATCCCCAGAAGATGGGGATTCCGGTAAAAATTGATCTACAGGGAAAGCTCATATCAGATCATTGTCAAATGGTGATTAAGGAAGTGGAGAATGATGGTTACAAGATCCATTTCGATATGTATTGTGACCATTCCGGGTTCCAGGGAAGCGGGAATAGCCTATCTTCCTTCAGTTCAGAGAATGGGATCGTTTTCCTTCAGCCTGAAAACTGGTTTTACAGGAAGGAACCGGGATATTTCTCTGCCTGGAAAAGTATCGAAGCAGGAGATATTATTCATTTTGAAATCAAACATTTGAATGAAATCATAAAAGATCCTGCAACTGGTAAATCGAGGTGGATCATTAAAGGATTATCAAAAGGGGATCATGAATTTAGAATTGAAATGAATCATGATAAAATACAGAAAGCTGAATTAATACAGGTCATTTATAATCCACCCTTATACAATACAGATCAGTAAATAATGATTATTTTCACAGTCAGGTAAGTAAAAATAAACAACAAATATGAAAGCGATGGTGCTGACCGGCATCAACCAAATGGAAATGCGGGACTGGCCGGATCCCATGATTAAAAATGGTCATGATGTTAAGATCAAACTGGAAAGGGTGGGCGTCTGTGGATCAGATATCCATTATTACCGGACAGGAAAAATTGGCAGTCAGGTAGTTGAATTTCCATTTCCGGTCGGACATGAATCTGGGGGAATTGTTGTGGAAGTTGGAAAAGAAGTCTCCAACGTAAAACCAGGCGACCGGATAGCCATTGAACCAGCCATATCCTGTGGGAAGTGTGATCAATGTCTTGCAGGAAGGCCAAATACCTGCAGACATACCCAATTTCTCGGGTGTCCTGGACAAGTAGAAGGAAGTCTAATGGAATATGTTGTTATGCCGGAGGAAAATTGTTTCCCCATACCGCATTCGATGAGCTTCGATGAGGCAGCAATCTCAGAGCCACTTGCTATTGGTTTATATGCTATAAAACAATCGGGCTTCATGGAAGGAACCCGAATTGGTATCTTAGGATTTGGGCCAATAGGAATGAGCGTGATGTTACCTGCCCAGGCTTTTGGAGCTGATAATATATATATTACTGATAAAATTGATGATCGATTAAAAATTGCCGAAAAACTTGGGGCCGTATGGACTGGAAATCCTGATAAAGAGGACGTAGCGGAAGTAATCAATCAAAAGGAGCCACAACAACTTGATGTGGTATATGAATGTTGCGGTGAGCAGGATGCCGTGGACGATGCGTTAGAAATCGTTAAACCTGGTGGTAAGATTATGCTTATAGGAATACCAGAGCAGCAGCATCTTTGCTTCGATATGGATTATATGCGAAGAAAAGAAATTACCCTGATCAATGTCAGGCGGCAACGGTTTTGTGTTCAGGAAGCGCTCGATCTAATGTCCTCGGGAATGGTAGACATATCTCTTATGGCTACGCATCATTTTGGATTCAAGGAAACCAAAAGAGCATTTGATCTGGTTGCAGGTTATCAGGATGGGGTAATGAAAGCCCTGATTGAATTTTAAAAGAAGTATTTATCAATTTTTTAGCTGGCTGGTGTTTTGTCATGAATCTATGCAACCCGGAGATGCTTTCCAGCATCTAATGGTGTAGTCATTAATTTTTTAGATATGTTTAAAATCTATTTAAAAATTGCCTTTAGACGTATTCTAAAACATAGATTTTTTTCAATCGTCAATATTTTTGGATTGGCAGTTAGCATGTCGGCATGTCTTCTCATTATTGTAATGATCGCAGACCAGAAAAAATATGACCGGTTCCATTCCAAAAAGGAACGGATTTACAGAATCCTCTCAAAAAGGGATAAGGAAAATCTCTGGGGAGGGACCTCTCCTTTTCCTCTCAGGAATGAATTATTAACTTCTTATACGGGAATTGAAAAGATTACTACAATAAGTCCAATGGTTGGTGGAGATTTAAACTATGAAGATCAAACCATCACACAGGCAGGATTATATGCTGATAGTACCTTTTCTGAAGTTTTAGATTTTCCATTGATAGCCGGAAATCCGCAATCATCGTTGACAAAACCCTATTCGATTGTATTGAAGGAATCCATTGCTATAAAATTATTCGGTGAGGAAGATCCGGTTGGTAAAATGATCAGGTTCTTTGACCGGAAGATGGATGTACTCGGGTCTGGTATTGAAGAAAAGGAGACCGATCTTGGGGAGTTTATGATCACAGGAGTAATTGGTGAAGGAGATTTCAAGTCTCATATCAAATTTGATTTTCTAGCATCGATGTCAACCATGGAATCGCTGAATACAAAAGGGATTTATTCTTATGCATTTGAAGGCTGGAAGAGTCGCTGGGAATTCTATCATTATGTTTTGATGGAAAAAGGAAAGGCTGAAGCATATCTGGGAGGCATTTTAAATGATATATCAAAAAAGAAATACGCTGACACACTTGATTATATAATCATATTTGAACCACAGCCATTGGTATCTATCACACCCGGGAAATTTATTAATAATCCTATCAGTTTAAGAATGCCCAGGGAGGGATTTTATTTCCTTTCATTCCTTGCCTTGATCGTGGTTTTTTCCGCCTGTTTCAATTATACTAACCTTTCGGTTGCCAAGGCTTTGACACGCGCCAAAGAGGTGGGATTACGAAAGATCAATGGTGCCCAACGGTACTAGATTTTCTTTCAATTTATTAGTGAAGCCGTAATCATTGCGATGGTCGCCTTGATTTTTTCTGTTATCGTGTTGCAAATATTGAAAACCGGATTCCATAATTTCTGGTTCAATCAGTTCATGGTCATAGAGCTCAATGAAAATGTCATTGTCATCGTAATGTTCGTACTTTTCAGTACTATTCTTGGATTTATTGCAGGGGTGATATCAGCCATTTATTTATCCTCTTTTTCACCCCTCAGGGTAATTTCAAAGAACCTTGCCAACCAATCCGCCCGGAAAGGGATGTTTATATTTAAAAGACCTTTTATCGGAAAATCACTGGTGATCATGCAATTTATATTTTCAATGATATTGATCATTACTACCATCATTCTGGTTGCTCAACTTAATCACTTAGTTATTGCCGAATATGGCTTCGATCGTGAAAATCTCATCAATGTCAAGTTACAAGGGAATGAATATCAAAAGATAGCCTATGAGATGGGATCACATCCGGGTGTTGTAAGAATTTCTGCCACAAACATCATTCCGGCGATGGGCATGATGACCGGGGCAAAATATAAAAAGCTTTCGGAACCGATTGATTCTGCTGATGTGTCCTATTATACGGTTGATCAAAACTACATTGATAACTTCGGGCTGAAACTAATTATCGGACGAAATTTTCCTGAAGAAATTTCAGATCAGAAAGAACAATATGTCATTATCAATCAAAAAGCTGCTGTAGAACTTGGTTTTGATGATCCCCGTAAGGCTCTCGGACAGTTCATTTCGAGTTCTGATGAGAAAGGAGATCCGGTAGAAGTCATAGATATTTTGGAAGATTTTTATTTTGAACTTTTTATGGATGACATTCGACCGCTGGTATTACGTTATAAACCTGATGAATTCAGATATGCAAATATCAAGATAACCGGTAATGACATACCGGGCACAGTGACTTATCTTGAGAACAAATGGAAGGAACTGGATCCGGAACATGCTTTTAATTATAAATTTTTTGATGAACAATTAGCTAAAACGAATGCCATTTTCCGGGATGTTATCTCCATCATTGGCTTTATTTCCTTCCTGGCGATCAGTATATCAAGCCTGGGATTATTAGGCATGGCTACCTTTACTGCGGAATCCAGACGAAAGGAAATCGGAATTCGCAAAGTGATGGGAGCGTCAAACAAAAGTATGCTCATATTACTTTCAAGTGGTTTTATCTATCTTTTAATTATTGCATCAGTGATCGCCATTCCTGTCACTTACCTTTTAAACAACATATGGTTGCAGGAATTTGCCTATCGGATAATAATGGGGCCTGCCATTTTTTTCGGCGGTTTGCTGATCATTTTTATCATTGGTTTAATCACCATCGGCTCCCAGACCCTGCGTGCCTCCCTCACCAATCCGGCCACCATATTAAGAGATGAATAAGACTTACTGATATCGTTAATCAATTTATAAATGGTTGAAAATTACATTTATTTCATTTTGATCATCAGGAATTTTCTTACATTTATTTTCATAAATGACCATACTATTCTGTATGAATACTTTTCACAAAGATTTCCCCTGGGCCCTAGTCATATTTTTTATTATTCTGAAGCTGTTATTTCATTTTTTTACCAATACTAATTACGAACTGCACCGGGATGCTTTCCTGTATATTTCACAGGGAGATCATCTGGCATGGGGTTATATTTCGGTGCCACCATTGACAGCCTTCCTGTCAAAAATTTTCCGGATACTATTTGGCGAATCTTTATTTGCATTGCGGCTTCTTCCCGCGCTGTTCGGAGGTTTTTCCGTATTCTATATCAGTCTGATCGTACGTGCATTAGGCGGTCGAAACTGGGCCCTGATTATTGCAAATACATCCTTCCTTTTTTCAATTGCTTATTTAAGAACGAATACCTTACTGCAACCCGTAGCAATCGACCTGTTTTTCTGGCTGGCAGGTTTTTATTATATCCTTTGCCTGGTTAAGTCCAGGGATGTCCGATACTGGCTTCATCTATCCATCGTATTCGGGGTAGGCTTCCTGAATAAATATTCTATTATATTTCTAGCAACAGGTTTTTTTTTCAGTCTATTGTTCACCGGCGATCGGAAACTGATTTGGAGTAAATATTTCATTTATGCAATCATTTTGGGAATCATAATTATTTTACCCAACCTGATCTGGCAATATAAGCATAACTGGCCTGTGATCTATCATATGAAAATGCTTAACCGATACCAACTAGTCAATGTAAGACTTACTGACTTTATCATCGCCCAGATTCTCATGAACCTCAATGCTATTTTTACATGGACGGTTGGATTAGGATTTTTAATTTTTCATTCAAAATTCAAACCTTACCGGATTATGGGTTATGTATGGGTAGCGGTAATACTGATCCTTATCCTCGCACATGGAAAACACTATTATTCCCTGGGCCTTTATTCCATGTTGTTTGCTGCCGGTGGTGTTGCCTTTGAACAGTTTATTCGGCCGAAATTCCTTTTATACGCCAACCTTGTATTCTGTATTGTGATCAATCTTCCTCTTTTCCCATTCGGTCTTCCCTTATTGAAACATGAAAGGATGCTTTCCTATTGTAAAACCATGACTGAGATTGGCCTGGATATGCCCATGCGATGGGAGGACGGAAAGGTACATGCCCTTCCCCAGGATTTTGCCGATATGATCGGCTGGAAAGAACTGGCTGATATTGTGATTGATACCTATCTGAATGTGCCATCTGCTCAGCGAAGGTTCTGTTATATTTACGCAGAGAATTATGGCCAAGCGGGTTCAATTTATTTTTATGGTAAAAAAGCTGGTTTGCCAGACCCAATATGTTTTAATGGTAGTTTTGTTTTATGGGCTCCAGAAGAGGTAAATGATTTGAAGTCGCTGATCTATGTGAATGATGAAATACATGAACTCAAACCCTTATTCAATAATGTTGAAAAAGTTGGGGAGATTACAAATCCTTATGCCAGGGAATCTGGATTACCTGTCTGGTTATGCAAAAATCCAAGTGAGGAATTTTATGAACTTTACAAACAAAGGATTCAGGAAGAAAAGGACAGATTCATAAGAAACAGTAAATAATAATTTATAATCAATATTTTGATAAGGATGATATTTACAAAAAAATTGTTTTTAAATTTAGTTATATTCCCGGTTTAGTAGCACTTAATCGATTGCTAATGAGTTTGCGAGATACTGTTCCAAAAAAAATTTATGAAATATTTAAAAAATTCTTTTTGCCTAAAAGTCAACAGGATCTAAAAGAGATTTATCAATCCATACAACCTATTCTTGAGGAGGTTGAAAAGATAGATAAAATTTTGGATTCGTTTCAGTCCGATAAAATTCTTAAGGAAATTTCTGCAAGCAAAGAAGCCATCTATCTTTTGATAAAAGATATGTGGACTAAACCGGTAGGATGGGATTTTTCAGATAAATATTCCGATTTCCTTGACGGTATTCAAGACTATATTGAAGAACTGCCGCCATATCATGTTGAAGAACAATCCTCTGATCGATTTATAGCAGTAAAGGCAGACCGATGGTTCATCCGCTTTAAAAAATTTATTAAGTATAAAATCTATCAAATCGGTAAGATACCTGTAAGATTTTTCAATTGGATTTTAAGGGTATTTAAAAAAGCACCAAGACCAATTTATTTATGGAACCATACTATTTCTGTTAGAAATACTGTTAGGAAGGTTTACCAAACGGAATTGAGTAAAAAATTAATGGAGGCTGAGAAAATAAAATATCAACTTTTAGTAGGTACTATATTGAGTTTAAAAATGATAGAAAATAATTCGGATATCGTAATTGCCTACGAAAACGATAATATCAGTCTAAAAAAATTTTCCGATCAAAATACTAAAGATCAGTTTGAAAAAATAAAGAAAGAAATCTCAACAAATGAAAAGAAGTATGTGAAAGAAGCAAGGGAAGCCGTAGCATTTGGAGAGGCGCAGTTTTTGGAAAATATGGATAAGGCTGGTACCATGGAATTACCAAAAAAACTTCTTAATAATAAAAACCTCCAGCGTAGATTTAAAAGATACAATGATTTATGGCTTGATAATTCTAAGGATTGGAATAGAACATTATATGCGCTGTTTGATGATTGGCGTCTGGACTTAGAGATCAATGGATTAAAATATATTGCCTACCAAGAATTATTTCAGGTTAAAAAACAATTGAATAAAGAAAAGAGGGAATATCTGAACAGTTTAATGAAAATATCGGATATTCTAAAAGGTATAGAAGCATCGATTAATAAAAAATCAGGTATTTCAAGAAAAGAATTACAAAATGTAAAGTTTACCATCCAGAAAAAGGTGAATGATGGAATGATACCTGAAATCATAGATCAGTTTGATAGTAAAACACTTATCGGTATCCTCCGACAAATCGAAATAAAATTGGAAAGTGAAATTGATTCCATTTCTGAGAGCAGGGCCCTGGTCAAGACAGATCAATATAGTCGGCCACTTAAAGAACAGGATGTCAGTTATATACAACCCGATGAGTTAATCCAATTCGAAGTATACCCACGGCTTTTAAATTTAACAGCTCATCTGAAAAATTCGATTTTTAATCAGCTCACTGCAATTATTAAGCTGATTCCTGATATTGATAATATTGTGCTCTTCTCAATTGAGACTGCTATTAATACAACAGATCCACTCAAGGAACAAATTAGTCCTGAGAATACCCAGATTATATTAAATGGAATTGGAAGGGCAAATAATCGAATTTCAGACATACAGCAATTGATTTATAAACTATTTGGTTCTTATGAAAAAGAACTCATTGATGCAATACAGAAATTTACGGATGATGCAGTTCTATTGATGCAAAATGAGAATGCATTGGATATTAGGATTAAACTGCTGAAAGCTAAGGCGTTACAACAAACAAAAAGTTATCAGGATAAACTTAAAGGTCATTTTATCAGGATTTTTAATCAATTTAAAGATTTATATAAAACCCGGATTCCTGATTTATATCTTAAATATAAAGCTATTCGGAAAAGATTTTTTTTACAACCCTCCGACGCAGTTGTTACTCAGGAAATCTCTGATTTCCTGAGTGAATCTGAGAAATCGATCACTCAATTACCAATCATTTATCGAAGATTATATAAAGTGGAGCCTGTTACGGATATGGATTTATTCATAGGAAGGGAGAATGAATATGAGGAGTTAAAGTCGTCTTATCAGAATATGTTAAACGGCCGCTCATCTTCAACGGCTATTATTGGAGAGAAATGGGGTGGCTTAACTTCCTTTATTAATTATATGATTGAAAATATGAATTTTGAATATCCAATTATAAGAATCCGGCCTGATGAAAAGTATTACCATAAGGATAAACTTTATCATTTTTTAGCCGATTCTTTATCTATTGATCACTTTTCGGATCAGCAGGAATTAATAAATACAATTAAAAACCTAACATCTAAAAGGATTGTGATCATCGAAGATATTCAACATATGTATCTTCGCTCCGTTGATGGATTTGATGCCATACGTGCTTTGATTGAAATTATCTATCGAACCCAGAAGGATATTTTCTGGATCCTTACCTGTACACAATATGCATGGAATTATCTTGTTAAATCTATTCAAGTCAATGATTATTTTCACAAGGTGGTAATGATGAAACCAATGAATAACGAAGAAGTCAATCATGTCATAAGAAAACGAAATCAGATTGGCGGTTTTAAAATCATTTTTAATCCACCTGAAGAAATAATGGAAAATAAGAAATTCAAATCCATCAGTGAGGAAGAACAACAAATAATGCTTGAGAAACGATTTTTCAGAAAATTGAATGACTTTGCTTCGAGTAATATCAGCATGGCCTTGATATTCTGGTTACTTTCAACCAAAAAAGTAACTGATGATCATATTATTGTTGGGGATTTTGTTAATCCGGATCAATCATTCATCCACGTAATGACACAGACCCGAATATTTATTCTACTGGCGCTTATATTACATGATGGGATATCCCTGGCTGAATTATCAATAGTGAATAATGAGAGGGTAGAAAATCTTGGCTTACAGATTTCTTCTTTAGAGGAAGATGGCATCGTCATCCGAAAATCAGATTTATTTATAGTAAATCCATTGATTTACCGGAATGTGGTTTCAGTATTAAAATTAAAAAATCTAATTCATTGAAAAGTAGAATTAAGTTTAGCATCATATTTTTTCTGACTTTCATTACATCGATAAAAATTTCAGTGGCTCAATCTGAGGATACCACGCAAATTATTCAGGACTCTATTACTTCCCCTATATTTGATTCAATTCATATAGCGAGTAAAGATACGATCACTTTTGAAAAATTAGGTCAGGATCTTGATTCACGAAATGCAATGAAACCTCCGGATTTAAGGGAATTAGTATCGATCCCCAAAATTATCTGGAGTTTGATTTTTTTAGCTGTTGGCTATTTTATCCTTCAGATCTTCGAAAAGTTGGTAAATCTACTCGCAGAACGATATATGAAGTATCGATTAGTTATCAAAGGCATAATACCTATTATTAAGATTTTTGGCTGGATATTTATCATATTCATCATCATCGCAGGAATATTCCAACCTCCCATGGCTACTATACTTGCCTTTGCGGCATCCATTGGAGTTGCGATAGGATTTGCATCTCAGGATATTTTAAAGAATATTTTTGGAGGTATTACTATCCTTTTTGACAGGCCTTTTAAAGTTGGTGATAAAATCGAATCAGGAAAGTACTATGGGGAAGTTGTCGAAATTGGTCTGCGTTCAACCAGGATCGTGACACCGGATGATTCACTGGTATCGATACCGAATGGCGAACTTATGATTCAATCGGTCTCAAATGCCAATTCAGGTGAATCTAATTGCCAGGTTGTTGCTGAGATATTTCTACCTGTAAATATCAATACAACTGAGATAAGAGAGATAGCCATCGAAGCTGTTAAGGTTTCCAGGTATGTATATCTGAATAAACCTATTACAGTATTATTTTCACATGAAGTACGGGAAAAACAGGCCTACATGAAGATGAAGGTAAAGGCCTACGTGGTGGATATCCGGGATGAATTCAAATTTAAAAGTGATATTATTGAACTGGTAGCACGCGTTTTGGTTTCCAAAGGAATTATCAGTTAAATTTTTAAATACTCAATCTTTTTGCCTCTCAAAGAGATTTATGAATTAGTACCACTAATTAGGGAAGTATTAATAGAAAAACGTATATTCATTCCACGAGTTTTTTTAACAACAAAATCCAAATTTCAAAAAGGGAAGTATATGTCAAAAAGAAATGTATTGATATTAGGCGCCGCTGGGCGTGATTTCCATAATTTTAACACTTTTTACAGGGATAATCCTGATTACCACGTCGTTGCATTTACAGCTAACCAGATCCCGAATATAGATGGGAGGTTATACCCACCAGAATTAGCAGGTAAAATATATCCTGAAGGTATCAGGATATTTTCTGAACAGGATCTCCCGGGACTTATTAAAAAATTTAATATTCATGATTGTGCTTTTTCCTATAGTGATATATCCTATGCCAAAGTGATGGCAAAAAGCGCTATTGTAAATGCTGCCGGAGCAAATTTTGTGTTGCTGGGTCCCAGGGAAACAATGATAAAAAGTAATAAGCCTGTGATAGCCGTATGCGCAGTGCGTACAGGATGCGGAAAGAGCCAGACATCACGGAAGATAATTAAATTATTAATTCAAAAGGGGATAAAAGTAATTGCAGTAAGACATCCTATGCCATACGGTAACCTTGTAAGACAAAAAGTGCAACGATTTTCAGTTCTGAATGATCTCAAAAAACATCATTGTACAATTGAAGAAATGGAAGAATATGAACCACATATAGTAAGAGGTAATGTGATATATTCAGGTGTTGATTACCAAGCAATACTAAATGCTGCGGAAAATGATGAAGATGGCTGTGATGTGATTGTTTGGGATGGTGGTAACAATGATTTCCCCTTTTTTCAGCCGGACTTGATGGTGATTGTAACGGATCCACACCGCGTAGGGCATGAATTGTCCTATTATCCTGGAGAAGCGAATCTTAGGATGGCGGATGTAGTGATCATTAATAAAATGGATAGTGCAGAAACAAAAGCTGTGATCGAATTAAAAAATAATATTTCACAAGTAAATTCCAAAGCTGTGATAATTGAAGGTGAATCACCTATTCGGGTAGATCAACCAGATTTAATAAAAGGGAAAAGGGTGTTGGTTGTAGAAGATGGACCCACATTGACCCATGGAGAAATGAAATATGGGGCTGGAACTGTAATCTGCAGAAACCTTCATGCGAGTGAACTGGTAGATCCCAGGCCATATTTAGTCGGTGATCTAAAAAAGACCTTTACTAAATACCCGGATATAGGTGCCTTACTGCCTGCCATGGGTTATGGTGAGAAACAATTGCGGGATCTGGAAGAAACGATCAATAAGACAGATTGTGACAGTGTTGTTATCGGAACACCTATTGATCTTTCCCGGGTGATCAACATAAAAAAACCTAATACAAGAGCTTATTATGATCTTAACGAAATCAGTAAGCCTGACCTGCAGGATGTAGTGGAGGAATTTTTGAAAAAACATTTTAAATGATCAAATTCCAATATCCAATAATATTTAATCACTATTTCCACAAAGTATACCGCATTCACAAAATTATTAGGATTTTCAACATTAAGCTTTAAAAATATGCTTCAGGGTAGATTTGCGATTAGCAACTCGCGAGTTTCGATCTTGATGAAGTCAACTTAGTACAAATCCCTGAGATATGATTCCTGATTAGTGTAACAATTGAGAAATAATATTATCCTATTTCATGCATCCTTTTCTAATTTTATCTGTCTTTTGATTGAATAGTTGCAACTAAAAATTTATAAACATGAAAACAACAATCACACTATTATTTTTAACAATTTTTATTGCCCATATGGGTCTGGCCCAGCAGAAAGTTGAAAAATCCTTTGATGGAATCACTTCTATCCGCCTAAATACAGGTTCAGGTGATTGTGATATTGTGAAAGGGAGTGGAAGTAGTGTTAATATTCAGGTAGAATTTTCATATGATCCGGATGACTACGAGGTGAAGATGGAAAAGAATGGAACCAGATTAGTACTGGAAGAGAAGTTTAATGCACAAAACGTGCGGGGAGATAGTGAATGGACGTTGACGGTTCCGGATGGTCTGGATATCAATTTTAATTCCGGATCAGGCAACCTGGATTTGACAAACCTGAAAGTAAGTATGAAATTTAATACAGGTTCAGGTAATGCAAATGTTAAAAACGTGGAAGGTGAACTAGATTTTAATTCGGGGTCAGGTGATTTTGAATTTGAGGAGGTAGAAGGAGAGATTAAAGCCAATTCCGGTTCCGGGGATCATCGGCTGAGATCAGTAAATGCCCAGGTAAAAGCCAATACAGGTTCAGGCGATGTTCGGACAGAAAACTCGAAAGGTGGATTTAAACTGAATACCGGAAGTGGAGATGTTGGAGCTGAAGATATAACGCTTACTGATGACGGAAGTTTTAATACGGGATCAGGGGATGTTGATATTATTTTAAAAGCATCACTGGATCATGACATCAGATTAAACAGTGGTTCGGGCGATGCAGTTCTTGATTTTAATGGTCAGAGGATTGAAGGAAATATCATCATGAAAGCCAAAAAACGGGGAGGTGATATCCGGGCACCTTTCGAATTTGATAAGGTAGAGGAAATTATAGAAAATGGGGAAACATACGTAAAAAAAACTAAAAAACTGGGAAGTAAGAATATTGAGATTTATGTAGGTACAGGAACTGGTACCGCTCAAATCAAGGAATAAGATAAAATAGATATAATCGAGGCTGCTATTATCGGGAGACGGTGTTCCAATCCCTGAACCGATATTTGATGCGGCCTCTTTTTCGGGTATGAATTGGGATTTGCTATTTGATCATTGGAATTTACAATAAGAATATCTCGTTTTTTAAAATTACTCTTGTAACTTCAGGATGATTACTATTTCAAGCAATTATGGAAAATCAAAAATTCACCCGACGGCTGACCATTTTACTCATTACTTACTCACTGATTAACATATTTTTGTTTATGGTGATCATTGTAATGCGGTATGATATGAATAAAAAGATCTATCAGTTGGAACGAAAAATTGAAGTTCTGGAAATTCATATATTTCCAGAAGAATATATAACCCCACCTTCGGAAACTAAAATATGATAAAAGTATTAATGATTTGATTTTTAATAGCTCCAAAGGAGTTCGATGGTTTCTCCGCCAATGCTTTCAGTATTGACATAAGCAAATCTTCCTGATCCCTCTTTCCCTTTATCACCCCATCCACCAGACATGGAGATAGCGTAACCCTGACCTTTGAAAAAAGTGATAGCTTCATCCATATCGGGCACATTAAATCCCATATGCTGGAATCCTTCTCCATGTGTCTTAATGTGATCGGAATATACCGTAGGCCCTTTCAATGGTATACACCATTCATAAACAATTTTTCCATGACGCTGCCATCCCAGTTTCATATCAAAATCGGCTGGTTTTTCATAGTAGGTTTTTTCCCATACCTCACCATGGGTTACTTCCAGTGGAGGAAATCCCAATCCAGCCCAATATGCTGAAACAGGAACAGGGTCTTTAATGGCAAATGCGTATTGCGTGAACTTCATCTTTCTCTCATTATTTCCTGATGTTTCACTCAGATCATCAGGGCCATAAACTAATCCCAACGCATATTTGCCATCTTGCTGAGTATCGAGAAAAACATAACTAACCGGGCCTGAATCAGTTTCTATGGTTCCTTTCATTAATTCTGTAACACCTAGATCCTTTAACCTGGTCACTTCCTGATCCATGGCATCTTTAGATAGTACACGGTGCATCAATGAAAAGCCACCATCACCATGTTCCTCCAAAAATTTTCCAAAGATCGTGTTTTGAGATTCCGGTTGTATCCATGTTATCCTGGATCCCCCCAGATTAGCGGAAGCCATATAAACTTCGATTTCACCAGTATTATTTCTCAGGGATACAAGTCCGTAATCCATTATTTCGGAAAATCCCAGTGATTGCCAACCATTTACTACGCCCTGTAAATCCTTTACTATCCATACGATCCTGTCAACCTCCTTATAATAATCTGCTGGCTGAGCTAAGTTTATGTGAGTCATCAATGATAAAATCAGAATTTTTAAAACAGTTTTCATAATGTAAAAATGGGATAGTAACAATAATCTATGAATTTAAGGACTTGAAATTTCAATTAAAAATTATTTGCCTTATATTCAGATTCATTTCATTGACCATATTTTGTTTTAGTATGATATTTAAAGAATTGATATTAATTTTTGCACCATTTTTCATATTGCTTGGTGTTTCCTGTTCTGAACAGAATGAATCAAAAGCGCAATATGCAGACGTGATGGAGGTTGAAGCCTCCGGATCTGAAAATAATTTTACTTTTTCAGTTACGATCAGAAGTCCCGACACTGGATGTGAGCAGTTTGCTGACTGGTGGGAAGTAATAACAACGGATGGCCAGCTCATTTATCGAAGGATTTTACTCCACAGTCATGTAAATGAACAGCCATTTACCCGTAATGGAGGGCCTGTAAACATAGACAATACTCAAGAAGTAATTATCAGGGCTCATATGAACAATGCAGGATATGGTGGGATTGCATTAAAAGGTACGGTTAACGGCGGATTTTTAGAAATTGAGTTAGCCAGGGATTTTGCTTCTGTGCTGGAAAAGACCCAACCTTTACCTACTGGATGCGCTTTTTAAGGAACATATATCACACAATTTTTGATACTAATGGAAAATTTCTAATTGATAGTGATAATAGATTATATAATTTATATCTAGTTTTTTTTATACTCTTTATTTCCTGTAAACAAAACCAAGAGCCAAACGAAACATTTTATTTAGCTTTCAGGCCAAATATCTTATGGATTACCTGTGAAGACATGAGTCCGCATCTAGGCTGCTACGGGGATTCGGTTGCCAGGACTCCGGTACTGGATCAGTTGGCTTCTGAAGGTATTCGATATACAAATGTATACTCCGTATCGGGCGTTTGTGCCCCAAGTCGTTCCGCACTGATTACGGGTATGTACCCAACCACGATCGGATCAATGCACATGCGGACTATGACTAGAACCTCAGCTATCGATCAGGTCACGGATCCGGAATTACTTGCTATACCTACCTATGAGGCTGTTCCTCCTCCGGAAGTTAAGTGTTTCCCTGAATATTTACGCATGGCAGGGTATTATTGTACCAACAATTCAAAAGAGGACTATCAGTTCAGGGCACCCGTAACCGTATGGGATGAAAGTAGTAATCAGGCACACTGGAGAAATAGAAAACCCGGTCAGCCTTTTTTTGCCGTTTTTAATTTTACAGTCACCCATGAATCACAGATCTGGACAAGAGCCAAGGATACTTTAATAACGGATCCTCAAAGAGTTTTTGTTCCACCATATTATCCGGACAGCCCTGTGATCAGGAGAGATATTGCCAGAAATTATGATAATATAGCCCTGATGGACGACATGGTGCGGGGAGTGCTGGAGGAGCTGAGACATGAAGGATTGATGGATAGTACCATCGTATTTTTTTATAGTGATCACGGTGATGGCCTGCCACGTTCGAAACGATGGATATACGATTCCGGAATTAAGGTGCCCTTATTAATTCGATATCCGGATTTATGGCAGGCAGGTTCAGTTTCTAGGGAATTAGTGAGTTTTATCGATTTTGCACCAACAGTTCTTTCATTAGCTGGGATTCCAGTTCCGGATCATATACAGGGTCAGCCTTTTGCCGGATCCCAGAAAGCTGAATCCAGGAAGTATATATATGCTGCAAAGGACCGGATGGATCCAGCTATGGATAATCGACGTGCTGTCAGGGATGAAAGGTATAAATACATTAAGAACTACATGCCGGAGCGCCCATATGTACAATTTATTCCTTACCGGGATCGTATGGCACTAATGCAGGAGCTGTTCAGGTATGAAAGAGATGCATTATTGGATGATGTACATAAGTTATGGTTTCGAAAGACAAAACCTCCTGAGGAATTATATGATACATGGAATGATCCATATGAAATCAATAATCTGGCTGAAAATCCTGAATACAAACAGGTATTGGAAAGATTGCGAGAAGCGCACATAATCTGGGAAAAAGAAACAGATGATTGGGGATTAATTAAAGAAACTGAACTCATTAAAAATCTCTGGCCACCAGATGGGATTCAACCTACGAGCGCTCCGCCTGAATTTATCAGTACAAAAACTGAAAAAGATGGATTGGTACAGGTTATTGTTAGATCTTCCACCACAGGCGCCTCTATCGGTTATAAGATCAATGGAGTGGGTCCATGGCAGGTATATTATAAGCCTATTGAATTATCGAAATCTGATACTTTGATTGCATTAGCCCATCGAATAGGTTATAAACCCAGTGAAGTGACACAATTTATTTTCGAGTGATTCCATTTAGCGCCTGGAAATGATTTAAAAATGTGAAAGTTGAAGTACTATTTTTGACTAATTATTTTGTTGTTTCTTTTTGTCATTGACACAAAAAGTAACCAAAAAGGTCTGGACAAAAATAAAAATCGCACGATTACCTAACAATTCTTCCTGCAATGCCCCCATATCCAACCCACGGCATCTCACCTACAATTTTTGTCAGGCCACTTCGCGCGGTTGCAGAGACAAAAAAGGATAATATTAAAATCTCTCTGTTTAGTTGGTTGAATCTTTATATTGCCTATTTTTTTGATCCAATATTGATAAGGGTTTTTCTCGAACAGCTTTAACGAAATGCTAAGTTGGTTATCAAATGTAATTATAAATCTAGAACGTATACAATCAGCCTTACCATGAGAGATAGTTACATTGTAGAAACTAACATTTTTTTTAAATACGAATTTGAATGTTGTTGTTATCTCATTCACATCGGATATTCTAACAGAATAATTATCGTCCGTTAAAGCATGTTGTTATAAAGATCTTACTCTAACAGGAAAGGGAGCTAACATTTCCTGCCTTTCAACAGGGTTCAAGTTAAAATCTGTAATACTTGCAGACTCATTATTATAACTTACCGTAGATCATATATTCCCATCATAGTATAATGAAACTTTAATATTTCCAGTATTATCGTAAATAACAAAATAATTGGCTCCAACTATTGTGTCTTCAGAATTCATTTCTATCTCCCAGTTACTTTTTATAATTCTTGGGAAACTTATTGTATCATGAATAGCACTCAATGAATCAATAGAAGTATAATCCATCTAATCTATTTCATTTAAAACTTCCAATGATTTTTTGATGATAACATTTGGATCAGGCGAGGTTTAGCAACCTATGAAAAAAATGAAGATATATCAAAAATAAACACAGAACCTCATAAATATTCATTTAAAGAAGGAATAGTAAGAATGCTATCAATCAATAAGGTATGTAATTACCCTTTCCACGATTACCCGATTCCCCGAATCTTAATGATTCAATAACTAATAATTTTATATGCGCCTCACTTCTTCTCATATTCTTTGATGATATCCTTCAGGAAATTATAAAATTCCATTGAAAATTCCTTTCTTTTCAGTCCATATTCGACTGATGTTTTCAGATAATCCATTTTATTACCGATGTCGTAACGTTTACCTTCGATAATAGCTGCCAATATATCTTCCCGCTTTGTTAATAACATTAGGGCATCAGTTAACTGAAGTTCATTATTTTTTCCTTTAGTCGTATGTTCTAGAGCTTTATAAATTTCTGGCGTTAGAATATATCTTCCAGCAATTGCCAGATTTGAAGGTGCTTCCTCCATTGAAGGTTTTTCAACAAACTGGTTGATATGCATGATATGATCGCTTAATTTTTTACCACCAATAATGCCGTATCTGGACACTTTATCTTTTGATACTTTTTCAACGGCAATGATGGTGCATCGATATTGTGCATAAGTATCAATAAGTTGTTGCGTTACTGGAATGATAGAATCCACAATGGTATCTCCTAGAAGGACGGCAAAAGGTTCGTTACCTGTATGAAATCTCGCATACATGATCGCATCCCCGAGTCCATGGATTTCTTTTTGTCTGATATAGTGTATATTAGCCATATCCGCCAGGTGCCTGATTTCATGAAATAGGGCATCATTATCATTTGTTTCAAGGCGGGATTCTAATTCCGGATTACGATCAAAATGGTCTTCAATAGCTCTTTTACCCTTACCAGAGATAATCAGAATGTCTTCTATCCCAGAATCGACAGCTTCCTGAACAACATACTGAATTGTAGGAGTATCAATAATGGGTAACATTTCTTTCGGTTGTGCTTTTGTTGCCGGAAGAAATCTTGTGCCTAATCCGGCTGCGGGTATTACAGCTTTTTTAATCATCATTAGAAAATATATGGTTTTATAACTCGGGCATTGATAGATTTCATAGCGACAACCAGTTTTTTTAATGTTTCATCATCCCTGTATATGCCGATGATAGATCCTCCAGACCCGGTAAATTTTGCAGAAGCACCACAATTTCTTGCAATTTCAATCAATTGTTTATTGTTGTCGCTTATATGCATGATTTTGGACCGAAAATCAAAATTCTGATTCATTAAATCGAACAATTGGCTATAGTTATTATTAAGAATCGCTTCCTTCCCTTTTTCTGCCAGTGAGGCAATATCATTAAGGGTTCTTGTAGCCAGTTCTTCTCCTGCATCGAACCTTGATCGTATATGATTCAGGACATTTCCAGATATCTTACCGAGATCAGTTTTATATGCGATATATAGTTTTGGCAGTAATTTGGGTTCTAAAATCTCATACTTTCCATATCCATTTTCCGCAAGGAAAGTTTTATCGAAATCCATATAAACACACCCTTCATATACCTGAATAACACGGTCCTGTAATCCGGCATTTATTCCCAGTTCGTCCACTTCGACTGATAAGATAATACTGGGTAATATTTCCTTGGGAATAGAAACATTATAAAATTTCATTAAGGCCCTGAAAGTGGCTGTTATGATTGCGGATGAACCTGCCAAACCGATTTGACGAGGTATTGATGAATGATATCGGATAGTAAAATTTTTACTGTTGAGTTTTATTTTTTTTTGATTACAATATTCCACAAATTTTTTTATGGCTGCCTTAACAAGTCTGGCAGCGCCATAATATCCAGTCAGATTAACCGATTCTAATAGCTCATGGATATTTTTATAAATGTTAAGATCCTGATCTCTTGGTTCAATGTGTAATTCCGGGGTTTCATACAATGAAATCTGGGCACCAAAATTTTTCACAATCACGGAGATTGTCTTCCCAAAATAACCATCTGAGGGATTACCCAACAAACCGGCCCTGGCAAATGCCCTGGTTTCAATGATCATATCTTAAAAAATCATCTATTTTGTCAAACGGTATATATAGCCTCAAATTTAATCCAAATATCAGTTCTATCAATGATTTATAAGGGTTAACTTTCCATTGAAGAAAAAAACAAAAACATAAAACATGAGGATTTATTTAAATGTCATTCATTGAAAAATTAATGCTTAATCTTTTCCCACAGAACAAGGAAGTTTCAGTTCATGAAGTTTTGAAGCGATCTACTCAATTTCTCAAATCCTACAATACTTGGAGAACTTCTGATCGTGCTACGGAAGAATTAGCTCAAATCAAACAATCTTACCAAAATAAACTCTTGAATATGAAGCCATCCATCGATATTGAAATATATCGCTCTCCTTATGCCAATGGTCTTATTATTTATCCTGTTCTTGATAAAAAGTCTCTTTCTGTAAGATTTCTAATGGAATACATTCGTGAAATATTGGAAAATGAAGGATACCGACTGGTGCATGCAGACAGGAAAACAATGGAAAACGGTAAAGACGTAAAGGCTATCGAAAAGTATTATCTGAAACCACCAGTATCTGCAACAATACCCATAGATCAGCTTTTTGGTAATGTAATACTTGAACTAAACTACAAAAATAATAATCCTTCCAGATTTAAAATGATAGCAAACATTTATTCCGATCGTCTTTATAATGAAGCCAGGACTTTTGAAGATTTAATAACTTTGCTGTTTGAAGAAAGAAGCTGGGATTAATCTTGCGAATTCATAATTATTCATTATAAATTTGACGAAATTAATATTAAACGTTATGAAGAAATACAGCCTGCTAATCCTAACTATTATTTATTGCATTTCAGGTTCATCAGCTCAAATTTTTAAAACTTCACTTGAAATTACCATACGCGATCGACTTGGTAACACTGTTGAGGGAGTAGAAGTACAGCTTTTTAAAACATATACGGATTATCAGAATGAAACCAATCCGGTGACCGATGTTCTGCTTACTGATAAAAAAGGACGTGTACTTTTTAAGGAACTGCAATCTAAGCCATATTATGTGAACGCTAAAAAAGGAGATATCAATAATTATGGTGATGGTGAAATGGTAGATACATTAGTTGAGAACCGTAGAAATAAGGTAACCATTATTATTAGATAGTTGAGTAACAGGATTATCGATGCGCGATAAATAATGGGATGCGTCTTTTTTTAATGATTCTCCTGGCCACGCTGGGAATAATCAGATTGGAAATGGTACTCCGTCCATACGCGCCCATGATAACAAGTGGATGTTCGACATTTTCAGCAAAATTCAATATTTCCTGAGAAGTGCTGGAACCTGTGAGTAATTGCATACCTACATTACTGAAATGTTGTTTTACAAGTTCCATAAGATATTTTTCATTTTTTATTTCTTCATCGGCACCCGGAGTAACAGTAAGAGTTGATACAATTTTATTTTTTACTGAGGTAGCAAATAGATTGCTGAAGGCCCGAATTGCAAAGACTGATGATTCCTTGCCATCATATGTTAGAACGATATTCTTAATTTGATACATATTTTCCGGGATGATGAGTACCGGACATCGGCTTTTTTTCAATATTTGATATAATAAGGAAGTATCTGGTTTATTGGTAACATGGTTAAAGAATATCTGATAACTCAGGATCAATAAATCGGCGTATGTTGTTTGTTTGATTAACTCATATGACGTTAATTTAAAATCATTAAAAATCTGGTAACGGATATTTGCCTCCTTAAATCCTTTCTCGAAGTTTGCAATTACTTCAGTTTTTTTCCAATCCTCATCACTTAAGAATTCATGTCCTTGTGGAATGTGGTCTACCATGGCGGCTTCTTTCACATAATTGCTAATAGTAGATGTATATGCCATATCCTTTACAACATAGGCTATAAATAGATTTTCGGTAACATTAGGTAGAAGGTCAGTGGTGACTGTTACCAGGTCATTTACAAAGGAATATTTTTCTTCTAATGCAATTAAAACTTTTGCCATTTTCTGGAATTCCTATATTTTAATCCTGCAGGTCCAAACAGGCCTTTTAGCATGATTTACTACATCTTCTGCAATACTTCCACTCAATAAGTGCATGATTCCGGTTCGGCCATGTGTTGCCAGGGCGATCATATCTGCTTCCATATCCTGTGCAAAATAAATGATGCCATCTTCTTCCATAAAATCATTATAAATATTAACTGTATAGTTGGTTATATTATATGCTGATATGAAATCCTGCATTTGTTTCAGTATGGTCCTGGTATTTTCAAAATTATTAGGTGTATTTATCTTTACCAGGTTTATTTCAGCACTAAAAATATCCTGTAATTTTTGAAGTTCTTCAACGACATGAGACTGATTACCCTCAAAATTTGAGGCGAAGGCAATTTTATGAATTTTGGTAAAATCTCTTTTCTGTTTGATAGTGATTACTGGGCATTTGGCATGTCTAACTACCTTTTCAGTATTGGATCCTATTAGCATTTCTTCCAGACCTGAAGCACCTTTTGATCCCATTATCACAAGATTAATATCTTCCTGATCAATTTTTTCGGTTATTACGAAATACGGATTGCCAATCTCAACAATTTCGTGTATGGTGACATCGTGTTCATTCAGTTTTTTAGCCATCGACTTTAACTCTTCTTTCGACCTGTCAAGAAGATTTGAAATAAATTTTTCATCCAAGGTATCAAAGGGAGGTTCTACGCCACCGATTACATTCATGCCCCCACTCCAAGCAGTTGATAATCCGGGATAATCTACTACATTTACCAGATATATTTCGGCCTTACTTTTCCTGGCGATCTGATAGGCAAAATCCAAGGCATAACTTGCCTGTTCAGAATAATCTGTTGGTACTAATATTTTCTTCACGGTATTCTATAATCAATTGGTTTTGATATACCTATCCAAACGGTACAAAATACTTAAAAAATTGACATTAAGGTAATGATGGCAGTCAGCGAAAAATATGATTTATATCATATCTGTGTGAAGTACTAAAGTGGTGATTACCAGAGCCTAAAGCCCATAAAAATCAGCTTCCTTCACCAGGCCTTTTGGATCCAGTACTTTAATTTTTTTACCTTGTAATGAAATTAATTCCTGATTTTTAAATTCGGATAATAACCTGATAACGGTTTCAGTTGCTGTACCGATAATATTTGCGAGATCTTCTCTTGATAGCGCGATATCGATCAAGGTACTGTCTTCTTCTCCTTCCATCCCATAGGTCTCTTTTAACATTAGTAGTGTAGCGGCAAGCCTTTCTCGAACAGACTTCTGTGCTATGGTGACAAGTTTTTGTTCCATGATACCCAGATCATCACTGAGCTTTTTCATCATCCTGCGAAAGAAACGAGGATTGTTATTAAGAATTTCAAGAAAATCACTTTTTGGAATATAACATATCGCCCCTTCTTCAATTACCGTAGCAGATGCACTATAAAATTCTTCAGATATTAATGCCCGGTAACCAATAAAATCACCAGCCTTGGCCAAATTTAAAATTTGCTCCTTACCATCGGAGGTAATCTTATATACTTTTACTTTTCCTGAATTAATGCAAAAAAGCCCCATAGGCCGGGTTCCTTCGTAATAAAGTGTTTGACCTTTTTTATACAGGATACAAGACTTATGCAAGTCAAGTGTTTCTAATTCTGTACTGCTGATATCTGAAAATAAAGATCGATGCCTGCTGCCACAGAGACTGCAATGGACTTTAATGTTTTTCTTAGTTGCCAATGGTCTATAATTTTTTGCAAATGTACTTTAAAAACTACTGTTATCCAATTAGTTCCAATATCGAATTTCCGAATTATTAAATAAGTTAATCACTTAAAGAAATAAATAAATAGCACATTTTATAATATATCTATGAGAATTAATATAATCCTAAATTCAACAAATATCTCCTTTTTTATATGATTAGTCCGATGCCAAAAACAATAGTAAACAGTAGAATTGACAGTGCAAGTTTTTTAAGACTTGGATCCAGTTGATCGGGTTGTGTTTTAATTTTTATTTCAGTTATATTCTTAAGAAAGAATGGGAAGGTAAACAAAAATAAAAACTGATACATGTTTTCGTAGTGAAATATCATATAAATAATAGCTGCAATAAAACCACCTGATAGAAGGAATATATGATAATTTATAGCTTTTTCCCTTCCTATTCTTACCGGTATCGATTTTTTCCCTGCCGATTCATCAGATTCGATATCACGAATATTGTTAACATTAAGTACGGCTGTTGCAAAAAATCCGGAACTTAAAGCAGGTAGAACATGTATCAGGCTAAGTTGCCTTGTATGAAGAAAATAAGTACCTAATACGCCCACAAATCCAAAAAAAATCATCACAAAAAGATCACCCAATCCTGCATATCCATATGGTCGTTTCCCCATTGTATATCCCATGGCCGCAAAGATTGCTCCGATTCCAATGAAAAGAAAAATCACCAAGTAACTACTCATTTTTGAAAACACGTAGATAAGAAGTACTATACCACAGGTAAATGCAAGCAATGTTGTTAAAATAATGCCAAATCGCATTTCTCGAGGTTTAATCAATCCCATTTGTACCGCCCGTTTTGGACCTTTACGCTCAATATTATCTGCGCCATGAACCGAATCACCATAATCATTGGCCAGATTTGATAAAATTTGTAAGAATACAGTTGTAACCGCACTTAGAACAAATACAAGCCAATCGAATTGTTGGTCTCCGGCTGCCATAAACGATCCCATACCTATACTTGCTAATGCCAGCGGTAATGTCCTAAGACGGATGGCATTCAACCATGCATTTAGCTTTTGATTGTTAATCATGAATCAAACCTAAATAAAAACCGGATTTAGAAATCTTATTCTTTTATTTTCCCAAGCAATTCGTCAGAAAGGGGTTTAATTTTACTTGGGAAAAATGCCACTAACTCCCCATTTTCGTTTACCAGATATTTACAGAAATTCCATGATGGAGCATCGTTATTCCAGCCATTATATTTTTCATTGCTAAGCCACTGATATAATGGATGCATGTCTTCACCTTTAACAGATATTTTTTCAAACATTTGAAAGGTTACCCCATAATTTCCCGAACAGAACAGGGCGATCTCTTCATTTGAACCAGGCTCCTGATTTCCGAAATTATTGGCAGGAAAGCCTAAAATGGCAACTTTATTACCATACATCTCATGCAATTTCTGCAAATCTTCGTATTGTGGTGTAAAACCACATTTAGAAGCTACATTGACTATCAATACTTTTTTGCCTTTGTACTGCTCGAAATCAATGATTTGTCCGTCTATCGCTTTCATTTTAAATTCATAAAATGAACCGGGTACATAAACATCTTTTTCAACTTCTCTGAAGGAAGATAAAAATGTGAATGTGAAAAACAGTGTAAATACGATAGTTTTTTTCATAAATAAAATAATTACATTCGTTCAGGTACATCTATGCCTAATAACTTCATCGCGTGATGAATTGTTTGGGCAGTCAATGATGATAATGCAACCCTGAAATTTCTTCTTTGAATATTTTCTTCATTAAAGATAGAAACTTCTGTATAAAATCGATTATAAGTTTTTGCAACTTCATAACAATAATTTGCAATTACCGATGGGGCAAATTCATTGGCAGCCTCTTTCACTTTTTCAACATAATCAGACAAAACAATAATAAGTTCTTTTTCTGTTTCATGTAATTTCCACAAATAATCAACATAGGAGAAATTCAAAGAAATTTCTAATTCTTTAGCTTTTCGTAATATAGCAGAAATACGTGCATGGGTATATTGAATAAATGGACCCGTGTTACCCTGAAATTGTATAGATTCTTCAGGTTTAAATAATATTCTTTTCTTAGGATCAATTTTCAAAAGGAAATATTTTAATGCACCAAGCGCCAGGATTTTATATAATTGTTGGGCTTGTTCATCATTAAACTCTTCGATTTTTCCCAATTCTTCGGTTTGTTTTTGGGCTGTACGTATCATCTCCGCCACCAGGTCATCTGCGTCGACTACGGTACCTTCACGTGATTTCATTTTACCAGAGGGTAGGTCAACCATGCCATAATTCAGATGAAATATACCGTTGGCATAATTTCTTCCTAGTTTTTTAAGGATCTTTATAAGAACCTCGAAATGATAGTCTTGTTCATTGCCAACTACATAGATAGATCTATCGAAAGGGAAATCCTCATATTTTTTATCCGCGGTACCAAGGTCCTGGGTGATATAGACTGAAGTTCCGTCACTTCTTAAAATAAGTTTTTCACCAAGTCCGTCATCGGTTAAGTTTACCCAGACAGATCCATCTTTTTCCATGTAAAAAATATCTTTCTTTAGCCCTTCTTCAACTACTTTTTTCCCAAGCAAATAGGTATCTGATTCATAATATATCTTATCAAAATTTACACCTATGTCCATGTAAGTTTTGTTGAATCCCTCATAGACCCAATCATTCATTTTGTGCCATAAGTCCCAAATCTCCTGATCTTTTTGTTCCCATTTTTTCAACATATCCTTGGCTTCTAAAATTAATGGGGCCTGTTGTGTGGCATCTTCCCTGGAAAAACCTTCCCCGATGAGCTTTTCAATCTGTTTTTTATATTCTACATCAAATATTACATAATATTTTCCAATCAAATGATCTCCTTTAATCCCGGAACTTTCCGGTGTTTCGTTACGACCAAATTTTTGATAGGCCACCATAGATTTGCAGATATGTATACCACGATCATTTACAAGGTTGACTTTTTTAACAGTATTACCTGCCGCTTTTAATATCTGGCTGACCGAGAATCCAAGAAAATTGTTTCTCAGATGACCAAGGTGTAAGGGTTTATTTGTATTTGGAGAGGAATATTCGATCATTATTTTTTGGCCACCGGAATTAACTACTTCCCACGGAGTGTCGATATAATTTATATCAAAAACTTTCAACCAGGATGAATCATTGATCTCCAGATTTAAAAATCCTTTGACCACACTATAGGATTTAAGGATCTTTGATTGATCCTTAAGATATGTGCCAATTATTTCACCAGTTTCCTCCGGACTTTTTCTGGAGTAGCGGCTAAAGGGGAAAGTCACAAATGTATGAGAACCAGTAAATTCTTTCCGGGTTGGTTGTAGCTTGATTTCGTCGATATCTAATTTATGATTAAAGAGATGGTCAAATGCTTTACTGATCGACTCTTTCAGTAAAAAATCTACATTCATTTATTTGTATTTTTATATCAGGGATGCAAATTTCGTAATTTATCAATAAAAATCTTTAAATATATCTTTATAGATTATGATTTATTATATCTGTAGCTTTCTGCAAGTTGGCAGCGAAATAATCGGATTTACCAGACTCCCTTTTTTCACCAATAAATATTGTGCGTATGCCAAGTTTTATCGCTGGGGATATATCTCTCTCTTTATCACCAATCATCCATGATTGTTTCGTATCTATATTATATTTGGCAATCGCTTTTTCAAACATTAAAGAATCTGGTTTTCTTAATAAAGATTTGGAATATTCAGGATTATAGGTAGCATAATAAATATCATCGATCAGATGATTCGTTTTTTCCATCATATATTCATGACAGATTTCCATATCCCGTTTTGTAAACAGTCCTTTTGATATACCCGACTGGTTGGTAACAATCACTATGAGAAATCCTTTTTTTTTCAATTTCTGCAATGTTTCCACTACTCCAGGAATAATCTCAAAATCTTCCAGTTTCCAGGTATAAGTGCCCCTTTCAATATTAATTACGCCATCCCTATCAAGGAAAATGCATTTATTCATTTATGGCAGAATATATTTAAATAAAAAGTAAATCTAAAAAGTATCCCTAAAAAGTAAGAATTAGCAAATGAATATACGAATAAGGAAATTGTATCAGCATGGTGCATGTCATCCAATCTCAATTTTAATTTCTTTACTGGCTGGATGACTTACACAAGTGAGCACATATCCCTGGGCTATTTCATCATCCGTCAGACCGTCAGGATCCTCCATTTTTACTTTTCCGGCGACCAGTTTTCCACGGCAGGTAGTACACAATCCACTCTGACAGGAGAACGGGACATCAATATCAGCGTCGAGTGCATTTTCAAGGATAAATTCATTTGGTTTGACAATCACCTGATATTCTTCCCCATCCAGCTTCAGTGTAACAGTACTTTCTTCAAATGAGTGTGACTCCACATTTTTTTTCTCTTTTTTCGATGATGAAGATACAAAACTCTCTTTATGTCTATTAGCTTTTTCAACACCTAGTTCTTCCATAGCATGTTCGGCAGTTTCCATCATACCGGAAGGGCCGCAAAAAAATACATCTGTATTTTCAATGTTCACATTTTCTTCTGCGACAATCTTTTTTACCATATCACCTGTGATTCTTCCTGATTTTCCGTGCCAGGTACTTTCTGGTTTCGATAAAATGTGAATTACTTTAAAATTATCAGAATATTTTTTCGATAATTGATTGATGAGATCCTTAAATATGATGGAATTTAAATTTTTGTTCTGATACACCAGGATTACCTTTGATTTGGGTTCTTTTTGAAGAGCAGTTTTAATGATGGAAATTAAAGGAGTGATCCCACTTCCACCAGCAAACAAAAGAAGAGTGCGTTCATTATCTATGTCAAATTCAGTAGTGAAATTTCCCATGGGTTCTAAAATCCTTATTTTATCCCCAGCCTTCAGTTTATAATTAAGATAGTTCGATACGTGGCCCCGATCAACTTTTTTTACGGTAACAGCCAGATTATTATCTGTTTCAGGCGATGAACTTAACGAATAGGATCTTCTTTCTTCTTTCCCCTCAATTTGAAGTATTAAAGTAAGATATTGACCGGATTTATAATTAATCTTATTATCTGGATTATTTAATACGATTGTGATTGCATCATCTGTTTCCCGAATCACATCTTCAACTAATAAGTCGTAATACCTAACTCCTCCTGATTGTTCTCTAACTATTTTATCTTCTCTCTTTTTAAACAGGCTAAGAACCATTTCAAAAATGTCTTTTGTACATGAATTTTTTCCTATAAATGAATTGCTTTTCGAAAAATCTCCTCAATCAATTCAAATTTAAATAAGTTTCATGTATTAACGAATCAATAGATGATTTGTTTGTTTTTAACTTAGTAATACATTATTAATCGATGATATTCATAACTTTGCATTTTTAAATTCTAATCCGATGAATAATTCTGGACTTTTAGCTATTTCTCCTATTGACGGCCGTTATAATAAAATAACCTTGCCGTTAGCTCCCTATTTTTCAGAACTTGGTCTTTTCAAATACAGGATAAAGGTTGAGATCGAATATTTTATCAACCTGGTAGATTTGCCTCTCGATCAGTTATCAGGGGTCGATAAAAAAATCTTTCCACAGTTGAGAGATATTTATGAGAAATTTGATGAAAATGAAGCAATAAAGATTAAAAATATAGAACGCAATACCAATCATGATGTAAAGGCTGTTGAATATTATTTAAAAGAAAAATTTCAAAAAACCGGGGCAGGAGCGTATAAGGAATTCATTCATTTTGGATTAACATCGCAGGATATTAATAATACGGCTACCCCATTATTACTGAAAGATGGAATTGAGGATCAGGTTCTCCCCAAATTGGCGGAATTGATGGATACATTAATGGATTTGAGTGATGAATGGAAAAATATCCCGATGCTTGGTAAAACTCATGGACAACCAGCATCTCCTACCAAACTGGGAAAAGAGATAAGGGTATTTCATGAAAGGATTTTAAGGCAATTAATGATACTCAAACAAATTCCTTTTGTTGCTAAATTCGGTGGGGCGACAGGTAACTTTAATGCTCATTATGCCGCATATCCTGATTATGACTGGCACGATTTTGCTGAGAATTTCATTCATAAGCTGGGATTGACGAGAAGTTACCCAACCACTCAGATTGAACATTATGATTTTCTCGCGGCTTTTTTTGATGCAATAAAACGGATCAATACCATCCTGATAGATTTTGCTCGTGATACCTGGCAATATATTTCAATGGAATATTTCAAGCAAAAAATAGCAGAAAATGAGGTTGGGTCCTCTACCATGCCCCATAAGGTAAATCCAATTGATTTTGAAAATGCAGAAGGAAACCTGGGTTATGCAAATGCTATTTTCGAGCATCTTTCAGCAAAACTTCCTATTTCACGGTTACAACGTGACCTTACAGATTCCACGGTTCTGCGAAATATAGGTGTCCCAATATCCCACAGTTTTATCGCTTATACATATCTGATAAAAGGGATGGGTAAACTCGAATTAAATGAAGAGAAAATTCATGATGATCTTGAACAAAACTGGGCTGTAATAGGAGAGGGTATCCAGACCATTTTACGTAGGGAAGGTTATCCAGAGCCATATGAAGCCCTTAAATCCCTGACCAGAAAAAAAGAAAAGATCACCCAGGCAACCATGAATTCATTTATTGATTCACTTCATATTTCGGATGAAATTAAGTTAGAATTAAAAAAGCTGACGCCGCATACCTATCTGGGGAAATAATATTAATCAACCAACAAAATCCCCATATCGGTATTTACATTCATTATATTTTTTTTTTATTCTTAATTGCCAGCCAGGCCCATTGCGAAAAAAAAGAATAAATTTGACCCCAAAATTGTGTATAAAACGTCTGAAACCATTCTTGTTAGGAGGTAATGGTTGTGGAACAATCAAATATTCAAATCCAAACTTACGGGTTACTTCTTCAAAACATTTGTTTCCTTTCAGTGTGTTTTTTGAATCACTTCTGATGATATAGCGGTATTTTTTTTCTTTGGGACCATGTTTTTTTGCGTTGGATCTAGCACGTGAGTTGGTAGCCTGCGTACTGGAAACATCCGCATCAACACTGGATCTATTTTGAGCGATACCTACATTGAAAAAAAAAGGAATTATGGTACATAAAATGATGATGTAATGAGGTTTTCCCAAGATGAATGTTTTCTCAAATGTAAAAAATCATCTACATTAAATCATGATGTGGTCCCTATTCCTCTTCGGGATTATACAATCTCTGATTTGTTTCAAAATTGTATAAGGTGAGAAGGCGTAAATTATAATAGGCTGTCCAGAAGTCTCTTAGTGACTGAATGTAAGCTCTTTTGGCATCGTCCTTGTCACGAAGTGCAAGGTTAAGATCCGTAATGCTTATTTTTCCGATCAGGTAGCGGTTTCTTGCAATGTCATATCTTTTTTGAGCCACGAAATCTGCGCGTTCAGAAATAGCCACCTGTTCTTTCAGCATTTCAAACTGTTTTACCTGGGTGAATATGGCCTCATCAAAATTAATTTCATCTAACCGGATTGTATATTCTTCTAATGTCAGATTTGCTTCTGCTGTTTTGACCCTGGATTTCTGGCGGCCCCAGTCGACGATGGGGATTTCAAAGCCGACTCGAATGGATTGTTGATCCACTGTATTGCCATACATGTTGGATAAAGTCTCATCTCTGCCGGAGATGCCGTATGACGCGAACAGATCTGCATTCAATCCGGTTGTACCTTTGGCCTGTGCAACATCCCTTTCCGCTTCGAGTTGACGGCGCGTAAATCCAAGGGCATCGGCCCGATTTTCTCTTGCCATGGAAATAGCTGTACTTTCATCAACGTAGAAATCAGGCAGCTCACTCGGAGGCAGTAATTCCACTGTTTCCACATCGGTAAGTCCAACAAAAGTTCTTAATCTCAATAAAGAAGTTTCCACATCCAGACTGGACTCTGCGACCTGTTGCCGGGAGGTCATTACGTTTAATTCGAGGTCAAGTAATTCGTTTTCTGCAATTTTTCCCAGGTTATACCTCCCTTCTCCAATTTTATAGATCGTATCATTGTTGGCCAGGTTAATATTCGCGATTCTCAAATTCATCTGGGCGAGTAAAAGATCAAAAAAACGGTTAGTGGCTATTATTGAAATATTTTCAAGGTTTTCGATATACTCTCTTTTTGATTCTTCATACCGGAGGGGTTCTATCCTTTTGTCCCATCTTAATTGATTGAATTGAAACAGAGGTTGTCTTAATCCAACAGATAAGGGTTCCCCGCTGTATAATTTATAGTTGGGATCGGGTGCAAAATTATCGAATCGCCTGACGTTGGAGTTGATGAATAGTTCGGTCCCGGTCATGCTGATTGACTGTGATAACGAAAGATTGATATCTGAATTGTTCTGGTTTACTTCCCGGTAATCATAAGTTCCATCGGGTTGACGTACCGGGTCATAAGCCCGCAAATAGGCAGGAAAATTGCCATCCAATGACAGTTGTGGATTATAATTTGATCGATATACCCTATATTGCCAGTACCTGTTTTCTTTTCGCACTTCTGCCTGTAATGCCCAGATTGATCTGTCTCTCGCCAACTGAATAATTTCTTTCAGTGTAAATAGTTCTGATACAACGTCGTCTTGAGCATGTGAAAAAGGAGTTAAAAAAAATACTTGGAAGGCAAAAAATAGAAGACTAAATTTATTCATATCTCAATGAAGTTATAGGATCCTGGCTGGCAGCTCTTCTCGCGGGTGTGATCCCAAAAATCAATCCCACAGTGGCTGCTACGCCAAATGAAACAATGATTGAAAACGGAGTTATAATCGTTGGTATATCTGCAAGATTGGAAATAACCAGGGCAAGCCCGACACCCATTATGATACCAATAATACCGCCACTGATACTGATCATCACGGCTTCCATAAGGAATTGCTGAACAATATCGAGTTTCTTGGCACCGATTGCCAGCCTTAATCCGATCTCTTTGATCCGCTCAAGTACCGAAGCAAGCATGATATTCATGATACCAATACCACCAACTACCAATGAAATTCCGGCAATAGCACCCAATACGATATTAAATATGTTTTTTGTTCTTTGTTGTTGCTTTAAAAGAAGTTCGGGAATAGTAATTTCATAATCAACTACTTCAAAATGCCTTCTTTTCAACATCCTGGAAATAATTTCAGCAGTAGTTTGCAGTTGCTTAGTTTCACTGACCTGTACTGTAAGTCTATCAATCTGGTGATAATTTACTGCTTTTTTTTCTTCCTCGTCAGTATCAGATTCGCCCACGATTCTGAATCTCCCCCTGCTAAAGCCAACTCCACCACCACCTAGCATAGATGATGTGATCAGGTCCCTGTTTTTATAACGTATTAATACTGTTTGAATTGGTGCATATATATCCATATTATAATTCCTGATGCCAAGATTCTCGATACTTTGTTCGGAAATATATCTTTCCTCTAACACACCTACTACTTCCAACCATTGTGGTCCACATTTTATCGTTTTTCCCAGGGGGTCTTCTGTAGGGAAAAATTTGGATTGTACGGCCCTGCCTATGATACAAACCGGTGCCCCCGTCTCTAATTGTTCTTCTGTAAACATCTTACCTTCTGACAATTGAAAATTGGTTAATTCAAAATAGAGTGGTTCTACACCAACAAGTTTTGTTGTTCTCCGAATGCCTCTTTTAATGATATATGTTTCGAGGATGATTTCAGGACTTGTTTTTTCAATGGTTGGTATGATTTCTGATATCGAATTAGCATCTTTTATTGAGAGGCCAGGAGTAAATTTTTTCTTTTCCTGTTCTTCTCCACTTGATTCTTCTGCCAGGTTCTCTTCTTCTTGTTCTACAATGGGCTCGATCACAATATTATTAACTCCAACAAGTTTGATTTGATCCAGAATTTCCTGTTGTGCCCCATTTCCGATAGCCAGCATGGCAATGACCGCCCCTACACCAAAAATAATTCCAAGTGCTGTTAAAATAGATCTGAGCTTATTGGCAAATACCGCATCGAGCGCTACATAAAAATTTCCACTTAATCTTTCCAAATTCATGACTGCCAGATTTAATTGGCTGGATTACTATCGGATATGTTTTCAGCTTTTTGTTCTTTCTGATCACTGGGATTGGATTGAGTGGCAGTAGAATCTGCATTTCCTTGTCTTCCAATTCCCTGGCCTCTGCCCTGTCCTGGACCACTACGGAATTGACCTCTTTGACCATCAGCCGGTACGGTAATTTTTCTTCCATCAGGAAGGGTGATTACACGTTCTTTAGGTTTTTCAACCTCCTGCTTTTCTTCTTCTTTCATTCTTTTTCCATCAAGTTCTGATAGCAGGGCAACGGCGTCATCCTGGTTACTTGACGGAATGGATAGATACACTTTATCACCTGGTTGAAGACCAAGTTTAACCTCTGCTTCATTGTTATTGGTAGATCCTAATTGTACTTCTTGTTTTACAACTTTTAATCCCTGTTTCTTAAATACATAAATTATGGAATCATCTTTATTATGAAGAGTTTCCAATGGAATAAACGTAGTACTATCAATTTCCTGTGTGATGATCCGGTTACTGGTAGTCATAGCTGGTTTCAGCATGGGATCAGTCCCATCAATTTCTATGAGGGCTTCAAATACCTTAGCATCAGAATTGGGCTTTTGCTCCCCGACGTTGGCCACATTTGTAACTTTTCCTTTTAACTTTTTATCCGGAAAAGCATCAAGTCCTATTTCAACCAGCTGTCCTGTATTTACTTTTCTTACATCAACCTCATTGATATAGGTTTTTGATACCATCGTTGTCAAGTCAGGCAATGTAGCCACAGTCGGATCCCAGGAATTGATTTGGGAACCCGCTTTGATTGCTTTTCCATCCCAGCCTTTCGCATAAATGACCATTCCACTTTCCGGAGCATAAACTGTAAATGAATTGGCCAGCTCCATCATACTATCCAACTCCCGCTGATTTTTGCGCAATTCGGCAGCTACTTCCTGCATTTTGGCTTTATTTTGCTGGAGTTTAATTTTATAATTTTCTCTGGCCTGGTCAAGGTTTCGAATAGCCTTCTCAAGGTTTATCTCTTGTTGTTTAACGGTAGCTGGAGGTTCATAAGCAGATTGTTCCAGTACCAATTTGGCTTCTGTCACTGAATAATCCAGGTTGATTAATTCATCCCGTGCCTGTCTCATTTGAAGTGCTGTATCCAATTGAGTCTGGATGTACTGGGATTGAGCCTTTTCAACTTCAATCTGCTTATCCTGCAGTTTCGTATTAAATTCTGAACGATCCAGATTGGCAATCCACTCTCCTTTTTGTACAATCGTTCCTTCCGGAATAATATCGTTGATGGTAACATTATATATCCTGAAATCCCTTAATCGGACCGGCCCAAGGATTTTTACAGAATTTTTAGCTTCCAGTTCCCCTGTTGTTGTGATATCAACAATAAACTTTCCTGATTCAACAGGTACCAGAATTTCGGTACTTTCACTTTTCCCTGTCCCTTTAAAAGCAAAGAACAGGACCACGACCAATGCAATTAAAGCAAGGAGTATTATGGAATATTTTTTCATGATTTATTGATAAAATATTGATTACCAAGGGAAATAATTTAATATAACAATTAATGTTTATAATTGATAAAAATACGTTTAAATTCTGATGAAATTCTGATTTCTTAAGTCGTCAAGGTTGTTTTTTCTATGATAAATTACCCTATATTATTTAATTATAACAGGTTATTTATTTTTTCGGTATATTTTTGACCTATATGGTATTTTAATCTCATCTTGTTATACGAATGAAGTATGTTATCAGTTGGATCATAAGGTATATTCCAAGAACCATATTGCAAAGATTCAGTCATATCTTCTTACGAATTTTTCAGGTTTTTTATTTGGGCAAACAGGTTGAATGTCCAATTTGTGCATCAGAATATCGAAAATTCATGCCGTATGGGAGGATACCACCAAGGGGAAATGCACTTTGTCCACAATGTCTTTCCCTGGAAAGGCATAGGCTGTTGTGGCTATATTTAAAAGAAAGGACTTCTTTTTTTAACAAACCATTAAGAGTATTGCATGTTGCACCCGAGCGTTGTTTTCTTCATCGTTTTGAAAAACTCAGGAACCTTGATTATATAACAGCCGATCTTGAATCACCACTAGCCAGGATCAAAATGGATATTCATCAAATACCATTCAGGGATAATTCATTTGATGTGATTTTGTGCAATCACGTATTAGAACATGTTGAAGATGATATTCATGCCATGAAGGAGTTATATCGAGTCTTAAAAAAGGGGGGGTGGGCTATCATGCAGGTTCCTTTTATGGGTAAAAACCTTGCAGAAACTTTTGAAGATCCTACTATAAAGGATTCTGTAACAAGAGAGAAAAAATACGGGCAACGCGATCATGTTCGTATATATGGCAAAGATTTTCCTCAGAGATTGGAAAATGCAGGTTTCACAGTAAAACAAGATCAATATGTTATGCATATGGGCCTTGACAGGATTAAGAAACACGCGTTACCTTCTGATGAAATTATTTATTATTGTTCCAAATAGGGATTTATAAAAAATGAATTGTAATATGAAAGGTAGCTTTTGGTCAAGTATAATAGGAAATCAGTGAAACGGATAATCAAATAGTCGTAATAGGATAATCAGTAATTAAAGAACAATAATAAAAAAAGAGCTGGCCGTGGAGAAGCACTACCCTATTTAAAAGCACAATATAGAACCACAGGCCAGCCTGGAATATAAATTAGGATTGGAGGAAGTTGCTATCTGATCATATTTATTCTTTTGATAAAATTTCTGAATATGGTTTTTCAATATATTCTTGTATCGTATTGATTCGTTTTATTTCACTTTTAAATATACCGGAATGCTTGGTTACAAAATTTCGCATTTGTTTATCCTTGCCTTCTTCCAGGAAATCATCAGACATGTCGGCAAGAATTTGCAATGCTTTGATCATCTCCTCCATATAAACGCGATCAAAGGTTTTCCTGTCCGTGATCTTATGGAGACTCCTGTAGATTTCCTGATTATCTTCTTTGAGAGCACTGGGTAATTTAGCTCTTTTTTTGAATGCCAGAATTTTCAATTGATTTTGCAACTTTTTATGATCTTTAGCAGCAGATTTACCAAAATCATAAATGTCCTTTGCAAAGGCTTTTTCTTCTGTTAAACCCGATATATCTTCGATTAATTGCGATAGATCTTTCATATCAACCATAATCAAAGCGTTTTCCTCTTTTTCACCATAAAATTTATCTTCATTGGAATGCTTTGCTGATTGGTAGGATATTGACTTGCACGCTGAAAAAAGGGTAATGATGATTAATATTTGAATCATCCGATTCACTTGGTTTTTTTTGATCATAATCATCATTTTATTCATTTATTTAAAAATTGGTTATCGTAACCATTAAAGTTAGATCAAGTGATCATGCAGATAAACCACATGATGCACCTGATCTACTATCACCACCCGTTAATGAAATTACTTTGTTATCATTACCAAACACTTTGTCGAAGCCCAGAATTTATCCGGGTCAAGAATTACTATTTTATCTACTTGCTTGTTTTCTTCATCTATTATCATTTCATAGGAATCAGATGGATGTTCTGTAACCAGTTCTACTTTTTTACTATGAACTGGAATAGAATATGTTTTTCGAATATCTATACTGTCAAACGCACTTAAGTCCATATCCTCATTGAGCTGTTTTACAGATCCAATGCCCAGAAATCCACCTTGTTTCTCGATGATGCTTTTTTCTTGCAGGTCTTCCATTGATCCACTGGCATAATAAGCTGTATTGATTTTGTTATCCAAAGATTCGATTTTTTCCTGTTGTTCCTGAATTGTTTGATCCCTCGATTCATTTTCAGCAAATAAGGAATCCACCTGTACTTTTAAGATTTCATTTTCTTCTAATAAGAAAGCCATTTGCTGATTCAATTTTTGCACCTCAGCGTCTTTCATATCCATGTTTTTCTGAAGTTGCGCAACCAGGTCTTTCAATTGAGTTACCTGGAATTTTGATGCTTTTAAATTGCTGCTAAGTGCAGTAATTCTATCTTTGTTTTCCAACATAAGGGTATTGATGGTTTGAAGATCTTTTATTAATTGATCTCGCTGCTCGATGTTACCACCCTGTAGTTCTTCACTTTCAAGGGAAATTAAAGATTCTCTTTCCCGGATTTCATTTAGGTTCTTTTCAATTTCTGTAATAAATCCAAGGTATTCATTCATAGCTGAATCCCGTTCTTCCAGAATGTTAACTGTTTCACTCAGTTGATTCTCCAGATCACCTATTTTTTCTTTACTTTTTTCGTTACAGGAAATGCCCAGAGAAATAGCTATAGCGATTACAAAAATTCTTTTCATTTTATGTGCTATTTAGGTAATACTGTAATTTAAGCACCAAATTAAAAGCCAGAAATGCAAGTATTTGGTAATTAAAGAGATATGTATTTTACATAGGAGAAAACATTGTCAAAATGACAAATTTATTATTGAACTGAAAATTTAAATTTTCAAATATTCTTCTTCCTTAAGCATTCTGTAAATAGTTGAAAATCCAATATCCAATTTTTGAGCAGCTTCTTTTACATTACCATCATATTTTTTAAGATATGATTTAATGATACGGAGATTATGTTCTCGCAGGGTTAACTCCTGATTTACCATTTCAGGAAGGTTCTCATCTTCAGTAAAAGTAATATCATCAGCCTCTATTTCAAGTTCATTGGAGAGTACAACAGCTAATTCGATAACTGATCTCAGCTCACGTACATTTCCGGGATAGGTATAGGTCATCAGTTTTTTTTGTGCTTCACGGGAAAGTACTTTTTCAGGCAATAGATTTTCCTTACAGTAAGTTTTCATAAAATATTTGGCTAAAATCAGTATATCATTATCACGTTCTCTTAAAGGAGGCATATGAATACTTAATCCGAACAGCCTGTAATATAAATCATCTCGAAAAGTTTGCTCTCGTACTTTTTGCAGAAGGTTCTTATTTGTCGCAACAATGATCCGACAATTGATTTTAATCGCCTTATTGCTTCCTACGGGCACAACTTCTTTTTCCTGTAGAGCCCTGAGAAGTTTTGCCTGAATGGAGAGGTCCATTTCCCCAATTTCATCCAGAAATAATGTACCCCCATTGGCTTCAACGAATTTTCCTTTTCGGCTTATATGTGCTCCGGTAAAAGCACCCTTTTCATGACCAAATAGTTCGCTTTCTACCAGTTCCTTGGGTATGGCGGCTACATTGATTGGAACAAAAGGCTTTCTTTTTCTATCAGAATTATAATGTATTGCCTTGGCAACCAGCTCTTTTCCTGTCCCAGTATCACCCGTAATCGTAACGCTGATATTTGTTTTGGTGGCTTTTTCAATGAGTGAATAGATTTTTTTGATTGGTTTTGATTGACCAATGATCAATTTTTCAAAATTGTATTTTTTTTCAACTTCATTTTGCAAGCTAACCAGTTGTTTTTTCAGTCCCGTTTGTTTTTTAAGATTTCTAATGACATTAAGCAACCTTTCTCTAATTTCTTTCGATTTGACAATATAATCATAGGCTCCTAATTTGAGAAGTTCTACAGCGATTTCAATTTTTTCCTGCTCTGATATGACAACTATTTCTATGTCCGGGTTGAATTCCCTGATAGTTTTTAGTAATGTTTCGCCACTCATATCTGGCAGCCTGTAATCAATTGTTACTACATCTGGATTAAGTTTGAGATTCTTGATGCAGTCTTCACCATTCAGGAATTTTTTAACACGTATGTCTTTATCCAGGGAAAGTGTATAACTTATGAATTCAGCATACCATTCATCATCTTCGACCACAAAGATTTCTAATTCAGACATAGATCAGTTATTAATGGATTTTAATTAAATGAATGATATTATTTTTGTTATTTCGCAATGGTTACTTTTGATAATTGAGACTGAACCTGGTCTTTCACTTGCTTAATAATTAATATTATCCTCTCAACTAACGCTTCCGCCTCTTTTTTATTCTGTTTTGATAAGCTAAACTCCTCAACTTTCTTGAGCAGATTCACTAATTCAGTAATACCCATGTGCCTGGTTGATGGAATTAGTTTATGTGCCGCATATTGTATGTTTTCAAAATTCTGATCTTCGGATGACGAGTTTACCACTGATAAAAATTCTTCCAGATTTTTTAGATATATTATTATCATTTTATCCTTAAACTCGGAATGATCTTCTTTATTCAATTTTAGTTGTTTTAAATTAATATTAACCTTGCTTTTGAGGCCATAAACAAATGATTTTTTGTGAGTTTTAGTTTTATCTATGATGATTTTGATTAAAGCTTGTTCTTCAAATGGTTTTCGGATCACCTGATCGATGCCCATATCCTTACATTTTTCTAGTACATCTTCATCAACATACGCAGAAAGTGCTAAAATTGGATTTTTATAGTTTTTTTCTCGTAGTTTTGAGGCTACTGTATAACCATCCATTTCTGGCATCTGCAAATCAAGCAGCACTATATCAAATCTGATTTGGTCAACATAATCCAAAGCTTCTATGCCGGAGGTAACAGAAAATACTTTGATGTAATAATCCTTCAATGTTTTTTCAAGTAATAAAAGATTGTAATTATCATCATCGGCAATAAGACAGGTTATTTCAGACAAGTCATGATAAGTAATTTCTCTTGTGGATTCTTTGGAGGGAGAAGATTTCTGAATAGAAATTGGAATGGTCAGGGTAAATGAAGTGCCATGGTTAACTTTGCTTTTCACTAAAATATGACCTTTCATCAATCCGATAAGATTTTTCACTATGGTTAATCCAAGCCCAGTTCCTCCAAATCTTCGGGTTGTACTCGTATCAGCCTGGGCGAATTTTTCGAAAATTATTTTAAGTTTTTCACTGGGAATTCCAATTCCGCTGTCAATTATATCAATTATCAGATGTGTATTTTTATTCAATGATGCCTGTACTTTGATGAATCCTTTAGAAGTAAATTTGATCGCATTACTGATAAGATTATTCAAAATTTGTCTGAACCTGTATGGATCACCAATAATCTGTTTATTTGAGAGATCAGGATCAATATTCAACTCCATTTTTAATCCTTTAAGATTAATATCACTATGAAAAGAATCTACTGTTTCTTCCAACAGCTTTGAAAAATCAAATGGTGTTTTTTCAAGCTTCATCTGACTTGAGTCCAGTTTTGAAAAATCAAGTATGTCATTGATGATGTCTAGTAAGTGTCTGGAAGAGTTCTTTATGATTTCAAGATAATTTTTATCACTACCTGAAAGGCTGGATTCTCGGATATAATTTGAAAAGCCAATAATCGCGTTGAGTGGGGTTCTTATTTCATGACTCATGCTGGCCAGAAACTCTTCTTTTACCTGAGCCAGATTTTCAGCCTTGTTTTTAGCATTTTCAAGTTCTTTTTTTGTTTTTAATATCACCTGAAAATCTTTCATTACGATAAATATCAGAATAAGAAATAGCATTGCTGCCCCACTTCCTACCATCGTAATATACTTAGTAGTTTGTTTAAAAAGAGTGGTTGCTTCACCAGCTTTTTGAATAGATTTGACCTGGATGTAACTATTAACCGTATCAATAACTTCAGTTACCTGCATAGTAAGTGCATCATCTTTTTTAGTTAATCTGAGTTCTGATTGTGTCAATAATTTTTGAATATAATTATCTCTTCTTTTGATATTATCAATAGTCTCCAGAATAGGTTTTGATATTTCAACAGGATTATCTACAATCGTTGTGATAGTATCATTAATATCGGTGTCAATTTCATTTTCGGCCACAAAGGCTTCATTATCCTCGAAAATGGGCTCTTCAGACATTTCAAGGGGAATGTCTTCTTTTTTAGTGGTGCCAAATAAACGGGCAAAAAATCCCCGTTTCTGAATCAGGTTTTCTTCTTCTATTAGTGGAGGAATCTCTTTTCTAGTGGAACTATCTATAATCACAGGTCTTTTTTCTATAGAGACAAATGTATCTGGTTGGTTGATTTGACTTTCGAGTGAAGTAATCTCAGCCAATACTTCACCATAAATATCGGGTCTTATATTTTTTCTTTTGAGTAGGATGAGGTCTTCCTGTACATATATTTTTTGCTGGATCAAATCAAATATTCTATCCAGATATACAAGTAGAGTTGAATCTCCCGCATTCTCTTTATATAATTGTTGAATGTGGTTCTCTAATTCATCAATAGATTCATTATAAGGTCGCTCGTATCTTCGATCCTGGGTTATGGTTAACATCCTGATGTTATTTTCAGCTTCTGTGATATAGTCCAGGATCTGATCGAATCTTTCTTTTCTTTCATCGGGTTGGATTGCTTCACGTAGTGTAATCATCAGATTATTTAAACCTGTAAATGAAATATAACCAACCAATGCCAGGGCTGAAACTATCAATAGGTAGACGGTGATTAACTTTAGTCGCATTGACTTATTTTATCTTATTAATATAAGCTATTTTATTATTTATTCTGTGTAATTACCCTGATTTTTTGAGGGGATCTTATAATCTGAAAGAGAGTTTTACATTTAATATTATTGCAAATATGACCATTCGATTCTCAAATTGACAATATTTTAACAAGTTAATTTCTAAAAACAATAAATTACCATATTATAAAGGTCTTAAATTCAGCAAGATAAATAATTCATCTATTTTTAATTAATTTCTGGCACATTAATTAAGAAAATTTTATTCTTAAAATACTTTAACTTTTTATAAATGGTTATACTGTGATGAATGGTTTTATATATTTAGTTACTATTACTTTTATCTTATCCTGGTTAATAGGTTTTTTTATTTTAAACGCCGGGGAAATGATACATATTTTACTTGTGATGGCAATTTGTTTGATCGTATTTAAATTATTTCAGGAAGAGAGAAGCTTTTGAAAAAATATTTATAATTAATTATTATTTATTTATATAAAGAATGATCATGATGCATAGAATTAGTAAAAATCTGGATATTCTAAACATATTATTGCCCTTGTTTTCAATTTTTATGATTGTTACATCGTGTGATAAATCCGATGAAACACCACTTGATGGGAAAATCCGGATTTTGCTTACAGATAAACCCTACCCATTTGAAAATGTAAAAAATGCATATGTCTCACTTTATAAAATTGAGCTCCGGAAAAAGGATATTTCTGGTGAGGAAAATATGGATAATGGTGGGGGAAATGGAAATCCTTATTTAATAGTTATGGATGAATCCAAGGAATTCAACCTGGTTAATCTACAAAATGGCGTTACGGAAGAGTTGGCATTGGTAAAAATTCCTGCAGGTACCTACGATCTGGTTCGCATGTATATGCGTGATGCAAGCATTGAACTGGAAGATGGTAAAATCTTTGATTTAAAGATCCCAAGTGGATCCTCATCAGGGCTTAAAATATTTATTAAACCAGAAATTGTAGTTGAAGGTGGATTAACATCTGAACTTTTGCTTGATATTAATATGAACCGGTCTCTTGTGATGAAGGGAAATCTTAAAAGTATTGAAGGGTTTAACTTTAATCCGGTAATTCGTGCCACTAATACTTCATCAGCCGGAAGGATAGAAGGAGTTGTAACTGATGATTCTGAAATCGTAATCGAAGGTGTGGAAGTCAGTCTAGAGCATGATGAAGAAATTGTCAATTCAGCAAATACTGATGAAACAGGTTATTTTGCACTCTTAGGTGTAGAACAGGGAACATATACTCTCTTAGCATCGAAGGAGAATTATGATCCAGTACAAATTGATAATGTGGTCGTAAATGCAGGCAATAAAACAGAAGTAAATGTTCAGCTGATTAAAAGTGAAAATTAAATAGATAAGATAATTAATAGCTGATTTAAATCGTCAGTAGCTTAATGTCCAAGAGGCTGTTATTCACAGCCTCGATTTTTTATTGTAACCTCATTTGTCATTAGCCCTAAAAATTCATAAATTTTTCGTCCTTATTCGCCTTGCGAGCCCGCCCTCGGCAATACCTTTAGACAGTGCCGGGGAGTTTCGGACCGAAGCTTATGTGCCTTTGCTATAGCTTCTGCGGATGGCGAAGGAGTTAGCGATGGAGCTCAGAGCAAGGTGAGCAGTCCTGATCGAAGATATTTTTAAAATGGATAAATACATAAAAATTATATCGGAATCATAACATATCCAATTGGATATCAATAATTTAAAATAAGTAATTGACTTAATTAATTACCTGGTTTATGAATAATTCAGATTAATACAATAGAATGGTAGGCAATTTATAATTCGAACTAATCTCTCTTACGAATGCTTCCACCGGAATTAGAATTGACAAATACTTTCTGAGGTTCTCCTTTGTACCTGATGGTACCCCCGCTGCTTGCTTTAGCATCTATTTGTGATTTAACATTTACTTTTGCAGAACCTCCGGAACTGACATTTATTTCAGCTTCATTGCAGGTTAATTCATATGCATCCAGATCTCCTGCACTGCTTACTTCAATCTCAATCCTGTCAACCTTTCCATTCAATTCCAGTCTGCCCGCACTACTGATATCGATCTCTACATTACCGGCATCCAGTCTTAAATTTCCTCCCCCGGCACTGCTGACATCTATTGCAAGAGAATTGGCAGAAATGGCCTCGTCAGCATTAACTCTTGCTGCAGAGCTTATACCGATTTCTTCCAGTTCACGGTATGTTAAGTTAATTTCTACATCAATATTTCTGTAATTATTTCCCTCCAGCCTAATTCTTAACCGATTACCCGATACGTCAGTTATAACATCACTCAATTCAATTCCATTTGCAATTACCTCGGCCTGTTCACGGTTTCCCCTGATCAGGTTTACACGGATGGCTTCTCCAACAGATATTTCATTGAATGAACTAAGATTTCTGGTTTCTTTATCCTGGGCATAACCTGTGATAAAGCATAGAATCAATAGGTAAAATAGGATACTTTTTTTCATTGGTATAAAATTTTATTATTCGTACTATTCAATAATAGAGATTATAAAAAAAACAGAAGGTTGCATATTATATTTATTTTCTATCAACTACTATAATGAAAATACCTGTGGATATATTCATTGTCTATCAAATGTTACACCCCTGCAATTCTATTTTTGTATTCATTCAAGGCATCTTCCAGGCGTTCATGAGCAGTAGTATCACCCGGAATGTTATGAGAAGGATGTATATAGAGTTTTATACCTCTTCCATCGAGCATTTCGGCTATTGTTGTAATAGTCATCCATACAGTTGTAACAAATGCCATTGTTGACACAGGACCCACCTTATCAAAATGATTTTTTAATGAGACTGATGCGTCATTGGCCGGAACACATGTATCTACCACTACATCTGCAAGATCGAACAATGTTTTTCCACTACTGTGTCTACTTTTTTTGCCACTGGCTTCCGCTGCAGAACCATAAACGATTACTTTCATGCCACGTTTCCTGGATTCAAGTGCAACGTCAATATTTACTGCATTAATTCCCGTATGAGAAAATATCCACATGCAATCATTCGAATCGAAATTCCATCCTTTCATGATTTCCTTACCATAACCCTCAACCCTTTCCAGGAAAACAAATTGCTGTACACTCATCCCACCAACAATATTGGTGAAAAATGTAAGAGGAAGTTCAATCATAGGATGAAAACCCACAAATCCACCGATCCTGGGATACATTTCTTCAATTGGTAGCGTTGCATGACCACATCCGAAAGTGTGCACCCAACGCTCTTTCTCAATTGTATCGGCCATAATCTCGGCAGCACGATGAATATTTTCCATTTGAGAATTTTCAATATCAGTGATCACGTTTCTGGTATTATTTAACCATTGTTTAGCTAACATAGTGCATTCAGTTTAAATATATTATTATGATGATTTTGAATATTTTTTCAATACGAGAAAAATCAATAATGTGGCGATTGAACCTGTGATGATCATAATTAAGGGAAATGCCTGCATCCCAAAACCTTTTGTAAATACACCGATCAGGTAATTTATTATCATGTTGCCAATCAGCGCGATTGTAAATGCAATACCGAATGCAGTTCCAGACAACCGGGCATATCGGTTTCCAATCAATCCAAGAATAATGGGGAAACCTGCTGCAAGACCAAGTCCAATCAGAACCAATGATAATACAATCAATATTTTCATATTCGAATAGAACAGGAATATACCTCCCATTAAGGCTGTGATCGTTGAAATATATATCATCAGGTAGGGTGAAAGTTTTCTCAGTAGTATACCTAGTAATAAACGACTGCATGTGAATGCAATAACAAAGATTGTCAGATAAAATAAAGAAGTTTTCTCCACAAGTCCTTTTACATCAATCAGATAAGTAGTTGTCCAGTTGTTGACCATTGATTCCCATCCTGATTGAAAAAAAAGTATTAAACCAGATAGAATAAGCAATGAGTCTTTCAGTAGGATACGGATTTCTGACGAAGACAATCCCTGGATTCGTTTTGGAGCTGGATAAGAAATAATAACCATATATATAATGGGGATCAACATAAAAAAACCCAATCCAGCAATGATCTGATTATAATTAAACCAGGCTTCCAGTCCTCCAAGGAGTACAGGCATGCCCAGGGAACCCAAACCGAAAAACACACCTAAAAGACTCAGGTTGGCTCCCTTGTTCTCACCAAATTCTTCGCTTAAATCTGAAACCAGGGAACTTGTAGCACCATTGATCATGCCGCCTCCCAGGCCAATGAGGAGAAAAGCAATATTCAACTGATAAAAAACTCCTGCATAGGAAATAAGAATAAAGCCAACAGCTTCCAACAATACACTGACAGATAAGAGATATTTATAAGAATATCTATCAACTATAGGGCCGAAGATCAGACTTCCGGCTAAAATACCCAATGGTAGTACAGATGCCAGGGTTCCTTTTTGAATTTCATCCAGGTTAAAAGCAAACGATAGCTGTGGCAGTGTCGAACCCAGTGTAATGATGGATATACCAAAAAGAAAAATGCACATAAAAGCTACAGTAAAAACAGATTTCTTTTTATACGTTCGCATAATGTTCGATTATTAGTTTAGCAGCACCAATAAGTGGCGCATTGGTACCCAGTGATGATTTTACCATGATTACCTTTTTCATGCTGATCGGTTGTGCCCATTTCGATGCCTCTAATTTAATGGAATCGATTAAGATTTCGCCCGGACCAAAAACACCCCCTCCAAAAATGATCATTTCAGGATTAAAAAGACTGATCAGGTTTGCTGAGGCCTTCCCCCAGCATCGTATTGCCTGATCAAGAACAAGTCTGGCAAGCGGATCATGTTGTTTATAAGCTTTAAATATGAGTTCCGTACTTAGGTTTTTCATTTCAAGGATGGTATAAGCTTTATTTTTCCAATGTTTCGCAATCCTTGTCAGTCCATCACCTGAGGCATGGTATTCGAAACAACCATACTTTTTATATTCTTCTATATATTCAGTTTCAAGAGCCATCCATCCAATTGCCCCGGCAATGTCATTTGCACCGCGCAGTATTCGGCCATCTATAAGAATTCCTGCCCCTATACCCGTGCCGACTGCCAGAAATATAGCATGTTTACAACCTTTAGCAATACCCAACCAGGATTCCCCAAGAATACAACAGGCACGATCACTATCAATCAATACCGGAATTTTTTTTGGATATTTCTTTTTTATGAATTTTTGCAATGGATACTCAGACCATCCAGGTATATTTGGTGCCCAGACGCATCCTGTGCCATGGTAACTGATACCAGGTATAGAAATGCCTATTCCATCTATTTGTAATGCTTTATCATTTGCTTTATCGGATAACTCAAGACAAAGATCATTGATAAGGTTGGCTACATCGTCCCCCTCTCGCGAATCAAGTTTGTATTTTAGTGATTCAAGTATTACTCCCTTGGAATTGATTAATGCCCCGGCACATTTTGTTCCTCCCAGATCAATTGCAATCACAGTTTTTTGCATGTGTTACCTCGGATTTTAAAAAAGAGAATTACTTAAGTATTATAAAAATTTTTGATTACACCAATATTCGGGAATTATGATAAAGATTGTTAATTATTAATTAAATATTTTCAGCTACCGGGATTTATATGCAAAAAAAATCTTATCCGAAAGAGAAAAATTAGTAAAAAAATCATGTCTTAACTGACAATTCAGTTGATATTCCTGATTAATTAATTTTGACCATCATGTTTTCGGGTTTGAATTATTTGCCTTTTTAAATGGGGAATATCAATCTTGAAAATTAGCAGATCCATTTTTTTAGAAATGAGTACTTTTCCTTCGATTCGTAAAATCGTTGCCAAATGTATTGATAAATGTGAAAATATTAGTAATATCCTGCCATAATCTTCTTTTTATAGTTAAATACTGAAAAATTGCGATCACTTTCGGTAATTGACCTGGTAATCCTGATCATTTACATAGTAACCATTGTAGGTATTGGAAGCTATTTCGGTTTTAAAAAAAGGGATTCGAAATATTTCACTATCGCCGGTGGTAAATTACCTTTCTGGGCTGTTGGCCTATCTATATTCGGCACTTATTTGAGCAGTAATACTTTTATAGGTGTTACCGGAAAGGCTTTTGGAAGCAACTGGAATTATTTTATTTTCAGCTTGACGCTTCCCATTGCTGCATGGGTCGCGGCCCGTTATTTCGTGCCATTCTACAGAAAAAGCGGGTTCATTTCAGCATATGAACATATGGAGTACCGTTTTGGAGCATGGGCCAGGGTATATATGGTGATAGGATATCTTTTGACACAACTTGCCCGAATGGGATCGATCATGTTTGGAGTAGCCCTCGTTCTACAAGCTTTACTCGGGCTGGAATTAGTTTACATTATCCTGGTTATGGGTATTTTAGTAACCGTCTATACGCTTTTAGGTGGGATCGAAGCAGTCATATGGACTGATGTTATACAAAGCGTGGTGTTGTCACTTGGGGCAGTGATCATTTTAGTGATAATCATAATCGATATACCAGGAGGAATAAATGAACTTATCCGGGAAGGCTTGTCAAATAAAAAATTCAGTCTAGGGAGCTTTCAATTAGTGTTTACAGAATCCACATTTTGGGTAGTTTTATTATATGGAATATTTATCAACCTTAATAATTTTGGTATAGACCAGAGTTTTGTTCAGCGTTACCATGCAGCAAAAAACATAAAGGATGCGGGAAGGTCTGTGTGGATGAGTGCTAAATTATATATTCCAGTTTCTTTGATATTTTTCATCATAGGGACAGGTTTGTGGATATATTACCGGACTTATCCCGAGCAGCTGCTACCGGTAAAAGAAAGGATACTATATGAACAGACTGGAGAGATTATAAGTGATCCAGAAATACTTCATTCCTTCGAAATAGAAGATGCACAGGTTGGTGACAGGGTACTGCCTGAATTTATAGTCACAAAACTTCCTGCTGGATTTTCAGGATTATTGATTGCCGCACTTTTTGCAGCTGCCATGAGCAGTATTGACACAAGCTTGAACAGTTCTGCAACAATAATATGGACCGATATTTATAAAAGATACATCAACAAAAAAGCGAATGAAAAACAATCCATGAGGGTACTTCATGTGAGTACAATTGTTTGGGGAATACTTGGGACTGTGGTTGGTCTCGCACTTATTGGAGTAAAAAGTATACTGGATGCCTGGTGGCAACTTTCAGGCATTTTTGCAGGAGGTATGCTCGGATTATTTCTATTGGGAATGATTTCCAGGAAAGCAGGCGGGCACACCTCACTATTGGCGGTTATTATTGGCATCATTGTGATTTCCTGGATGACTTTTTCACCCATGTTTCCTGATAAATTTGTTTATCTTAAGAGCCACCTTCATGCAAATATGATAGTAGTCATCGGTACGCTGTCAATTTTTTTGATCGGAATTATTTTTTCCGGATTTAAAAGAGTAAACTAGTTTATGATGGTTAATCAAATGCTGCCTGATGGATTATGGCCTGTTATGTTGACGCCATATAAATCAAATGGATCCATTGATTTCAGTGCCCTGGCTCAACTAATCGAATTTTATTTACAAAATGGCGCTTCCGGATTGTTTGCCAACTGTCTTTCGAGTGAAATGTATCATCTAAATCAAAATGAAAGGGTAAAACTGATTCAATTTGTAGTTAATCAGGTAAATGGGCATGTACCGGTAGTAGCCTCGGGGACATTCGGAAAAAATACAGAGGCTCAAATCGAAAATATGAAGCTAATTGAAAATCTGGGAGTAGAAGCGGTTGTTGTTATAATCAGTCAGATAGTATTGCCAACCGAGAATGATGAAATTCTGAAAAACAGGTTAGACAGGATTATGGATGAAACCCAGTCGATGCGTCTAGGGTTGTATGAATGTCCGAAACCATATAAAAGATTGATTTCACCTGATCTATTGGGTTATCTGGCAGTTTCGGGTAGATTTTTATACCATAAAGATACATCCTGTGATACTGAGGAGATCCGGATCAAATTAAAGCATATAAAAAACACACCATTGGGTTTATTCAATGCCAATACACCTACTGCATTAGATTCCCTGGTTGAAGGAGGAAAGGGGATTTCTCCGATCTCGGCTAATTTTTATCCGGAACTGTTCTCATTATTATGCAGACTGACTGCATCCACAAAAAAATATCAGGAGGCAGTACAGCTTCAAAACAATCTTTCTGTAATGGATGCGGTTACCCGGATCAAGTATCCGCTGAGTGCCAAGATGTTTTTAAACAGAAGAGGTTTGAAAATGAACATAAATAATAGAATATATATTCCACCTCTCAGTTTTGAGGAGAAAAAAATACTTGATGCATTGTATGAACAATATAAAAGTTTAGTGATAAAATTCAACCAATAAACATTAATTGATTTTTATAATTTTTTAAATGGGATGAAATTAATAAAATACAATAAATATTATTTTCTTCAGATCAGCATACTCATAATGTTAGTGAAATTGGTATTTTCCTGTGTTCAAAATCAATCCTTTTCTGGTAAGGTTGTTCTGGATGAAAACGGAGCCGTGATCCTTAAGGATACCACAAAAAAAGTAATCCATCTTGTGTTTACGGGACATGATTTCGCTGAGGGATTTCCAGTAATCAAAGAGGTTCTCGACAGTCATGAAATTAAATCTTCTTTCTTTTTCACTGGTGTTTTTTACCGAAATCCTGAATATGAATTATTAATAAAAGCATTGGTGAATGATGGGCATTACTTGGGGGCTCATTCTGACAAACATCTATTATATTGTTCTTGGGAAAAGCGGGATTCACTATTAATCGATCAATTTACATTTATGGAAGACCTCATGCAGAATTATGAAGAAATGAAAAAGTTTGGAATTGAAAAAAAGGATGCTTTGTGGTTTATGCCTCCTTATGAATGGTATAATAAGATCATTGCAAAGTGGACTGAAGAGATGGGACTGATATTGGTGAATTTCAGTCCGGGAACACGTTCGAACGCAGATTATACGTATCCTGAGATGGGAAATCGTTACGTTTCTTCCAAGACGATAACAGAAAGTATTCTACAACATGAAGAAAAGTATAGTATGAATGGCTTTATTCTACTGATACATATTGGAACTGATCCACGAAGAACAGATAAATACTATTTTCATCTGGATAATTTGATAATGAAGTTAAAGGATAAAGGTTACGTTTTCAGACGAATAGATAAATAATCTTAGATGTTCAATTACCTATAATCAATTAAATCAAGGAATATTTTTTTACAACTGGCCACCAACTGATCACAGACCACTAATCACTGACAATCCATCTTCCTTGCTATTTCTGCTACCCGCTGTCCAAGGGCATTTCCCTTTTTGATAAACATTTCATTAACAGAGGGCCCTTCCGAATTGTCAGTAAATGGATCCTCACCGGTAACTGCGGAGGCACCAAAAGGTTGTGACCAGGAAGGTCCTCCGATGATGATCATCTGATGAACCAACATACTGTGCAATATGTTGAGTTGTGTCAGCTCTTCTCCGGCTGATATACCGCCACCGGTTGTGAAGGCAGCTCCAATTTTATTTTTTAGTTCCTGTTGATCAAAAGGCCATTGCGATATAAATTGCTGCACAGGAGCTGCCACATTTCCCACATGAACAGGTGAGCCTACAATGATCGCATCAGCCCAGAGTAAATCATCGTGATCGGTTTGCCTGATTGTCCTTAACCTGACAAGTGATTTCCCTGATATTTGAGCACCCTCGGCAACTGCACTTGCCATCTTCTCAGTATGCCCGTCCAGGCTGTAATACGTGATCAAAATATGTTGTGCACTTATCATTTTACTGGGAATAAAAAACAGGAATGTCAAAATGATCAATAAGTTTATAATTTTGTCAATCGCTAGGATTTGTGTCATGTCGGAAAATTCTTTTTTATGAAATTAAAGGTTTGTTTCTATGTTTAAAAGAAGTCGCCTTGATTATTTTTAATGTGAAATATTCTACAGTTATAAAGTATATTCGTATTTTTTTGTCTGTATTTATAACTTTTTTTAGATGTAATCATCATAGTTTTTTAATCATGAAAAATCGATGTTACCTGTTATTATTATTCCTTTTAATCAACATTGCGTGTGAAAATCGAATAAAAGACGAGCAAGATGTTGCCAGTTTAAGACTGGGTTTCATAATTCCACCTCTGGAAGCCAGACCACGTGCACTTTGGGATTGGGTGGATGGGAACTTCGACCTGATGGAAATTACCCGTGAAATGGAAGAAGCTGTAAAGATGGGCATGGGAGGTTTTGATATCTGGGATGTTCGTAGTGTAGTTGATGAAATGAATGTTGTCCCGGCAGGTCCTCCATTTATGAGTGAAAAATATGTTAAAGCGATTGTTCATGCAATAAATGAAGCTGAGCGGTTGAATCTGGACCTGGGGATTGTTATTGCCAGTGGTTGGAATGCCGGAGGAGCATGGACAAAACCGGAACATCAGACCATGGGGATCTACAGATCATATGTTACGGTGGAGGGACCGGGGGAAGTAAAGATAGATATGCCCTTTCCGGAAATCCCGGAATATATTGACTATCTGGGAAGCGAGCGTAAGGCATTGATTCAACGTGATGAACAAGGTCTGCCTGTTTTTTATACTGAAATTGCTGTAACAGCCATTCCATTGACAGAGGATTCAATTCTGTCAGATCGAAGCCTGATACTCGACATGTCAAAATACATGGATGATTCAGGTCTGATTTCCTGGATAGCACCGGAAGGAAACTGGCTTATTACCCGTTATGTTTGCTCAAATACTGGGCAACCGATGTTTTCTCATACTCCCAATTCATCAGGTCCTATGATCGATCATTTCAATCCGGAAGCGAGTGAAGTTCATATCAAATATTTTATAGATAAGATAGAAGCAGAGATGGGCAAGCCCATAGGGGAATCCGGACTCAGTTATTTTTATACAGACAGTTATGAAGTGAGGGGTCAATTATGGACTCCTGCAATGACAAGTGAGTTTAAGAACCGAATGAAATATTCAATAATACCTTTTTTGCCGGTTTTTGACGGTTTTGTTATTGAAGATGAGGAAATTACAGAACGGTTTATGTATGATTATAATAAGGTACTCTCTGACCTTATCATCGAAAATCATTATCAGATAACTCGTGAGATTTGTGAAGAATATGGTGTCGATTTTGCTGCAGAGGCGGCAGGTCCCGGACAGCCAGTACACAATTGCCCATTTGAATCGCTTAAGTCGTCGGGAGTCTTGAGTTTTCCACGGGGCGAATTCTGGCATTTGCCCGATAAACATGAGTTGTGGCGGCAACGGCGAAAAGAACGCGGATATCACTACCTGGAAGAGTTACAGGTGATAAAAGGGGTGGCTAGCGCATCACACATCTATAATCAGAAGTATGTAGAAGCAGAGGCTTTCACTGGCACACACCTTTGGTCTGAGAGTCCTGGTGATCTGAAACCCACTGCTGACCGTGCATTCTGTGAAGGACTGAACCGTATTATTTTCCATACTTTTCCGCATACTCCGGTGGCAGCTGGTGAACCTGGATGGGTATATGCTTTTGGCACGCTGGTTAATGAAACAAGAATTTGGTGGCCCAAGGTAAAACCCTGGATGGATTATCTGGGTCGATGCAGTTATCTGTTGCAGCAGGGAAATTTCGTAGGTGACGTGTTGTACTATTATGGCGATAATGCACCGAATTTCGTTCCCGCCAAACATATTGATCCTTCTCTCGGTTTCGGGTATGATTACGATGTGACCAATTCGGATGTATTGTTAAATAAACTTTATGTTGAAAATAGTAAGTTAAAATTAGCCAATGGTCAGGTTTATGAGGTTTTGGTGCTTCCGGAACGAGTGGATATGATGCCGGAAGTCCTGGAAAAGATAAAATCACTCGTGGAAGCTGGAGCGATTGTCATAGGACCCAAACCCGAAAAAAGTAATGGATTGTTTCAATGGCAGGATCGGGATGAACGGATAAAATTAATGGCGGACGTATTATGGGGGGATTGCGACGGGGAGACAGTGATGGAAAATCAATTCGGAAAAGGGAAAATTGTCTGGGGAAAAACAATCAGAGAAATATTGATTGATAAAGGAGTGTTACCTGATTTTGATTTTGTTGGTCCGGAACCAGCAGAAAACCTTGATTTCATTCATCGGAATATTGATGGGATCGATATCTATTTCATATGGAATAAAGCGAAAAAGAGACTGAATGGAGATGGATTATTTAGGGTATCCGGTAAAACACCGGAATTTTGGAACCCGGTTACGGGGGAAATGAATCGAATCGATCAGTTTTCAACTAAAAACAAATATGTTCGTATTACCCTTAACCTCGACATGAATGAATCGATATTTGTCATTTTCCATCCGGGAAAAGTTAATCCGGAGCTTAAAGACATAAAAAAAGATTATTACGTTGAATATAATCCTGTTAAAGATCCTGAAAAGCTTAAGGAGGATAGTTTTGTTCTTTCAGGTTCTATAATAGGTTTAAAAGGTCCTTGGAAAGTATTTTTCCCTGAGGATAAAAAAGGACCCGGCCTGGTACATTTCGATAGTTTGATTTCCTGGCCGGAGTCAGAGATCGACGGTATCAGGTTTTTCTCGGGTATCGCTTCTTATGAAACAGAATTTGAGCTGAAAGAGCATTACAATGAAGATTCCCTATCAGTGTATATTGATCTTGGGCGGGTTCGTGAATTAGCGGAAGTATATATTAACAAGAAATCAGCTGGGATAACATGGTATGCACCCTTCAGGCTTGATATTACGGATTATGTTCAATACGGAACCAACCACCTGAGGGTAGAAGTCGCCAATACCTGGGCGAACCGTTTAGCTGGAGATGCAAAATTGCCGGAATCTGAGCGAATGACACACTCAAATGTGATTCGTTTGCCCAGTGCCTGGTGGATACCAATGCAGGATATCCCTAATAAGGAATTTGACCTGATGGAATCCGGATTATTGGGTCCCGTATCGATCATGTGTACCGGAAATGTTAAAAAAAGAAATTTAAAATAAACGATTGAGAATTCATTTTCGGGTGTAATTTTTTTTGGATTAAGAATAGTTATAGGCAACCGAGCTTAAAAATGTGCCGTTGGGCATGGTTTCATTATAAAAATGTAAAAAAATGAATAGCAGGGAAAGATTTTTAACGACCATTCAAGGAAAAGAACCGGACCGGCCACCAGTATTTGCTACACTTACACCACAAGTAGCGAACAAACTTGCGGGATACCTTGGTTTACCCTATGAAGATCCATTGGATTCTCTTTTGTCAACCAGGATATCCCATATGGAATTATTGTTACATTTAGGCAACGATGCTGTAGGAGTTGCTGCCTGTGCACCGGAGGATTATCCCACTGAAAAACTGGACAACGGTATTTCAAGGAATGAATGGGGAATGGTTTTCAAAGAAAAGGGATTATACAATGAGTTCTACGATTATCCTTTAGCTGGAGCACAAAATCCAGCTGATATTGAAATCTACTCTTTTCCGGATCCTAATGCTACCGGCCGATTCAATGAAGCTGACAAAGCCATAGCTAAATATCAAGATAATTACGCCATCATAGGAGACCTGGAAACATCCATCTATGAAACAGCATGGTATCTTACAGGCCTTGAAAAATTGCTGATGGACCTGGTTTTAGAAGCCCCTTATGTGCATCCTTTACTTGACCGGATTATGGAAATTAATCTTCAAACTGGTATCACCTTAATCCGTAAAGGTATAGATATGATTTGGGCGGGTGATGATTTTGGAAGTCAGCATGGGATGATGATCGATCCGGAAACCTGGCGAAAATACTTTAAACCCAGGATGAAATATATGTTTGAAGTTTTCCGGAAAGAGAATCCGGATATCAAAATCGCCTGGCATACCTGTGGATCTGTAGTTCCGATTATTCCCGAAATGATCGAGATCGGTTTGGATATCCTGAATCCAATACAGCCTGAAGCCAGAGGGATGGATCCGGTTTTTCTTAAAAATGAGTATGGGAAAGATCTGATCTTTTTCGGGGGCATCAGTGTACAGGAATTATTACCTCATGGATCTCCACTAAGAATCAAAGAAGAAGTGAACAGAATTATCGATATCCTGGGTAAAGGTGGACGATTCATCATTGCTCCAGCCCATAATATCCAGAATGATACACCTGTAGAAAATGTACTGGCGTTTTACGAAGCCGTTTTAGAACGATAGTATCCGGAGACTATCCATTTGAATTTTGGAAGGTCGGTGAAATTTGATAATCCTCTAATTACTGTTTTATTTGTTCAACAAAAAAGTATAAGTATATTTCAAAAGAATGGATCTCGTGTCCGTAAAGGGCAGATGAGGGATTTCTCTTTTCAGATGCGTATTATAAAATTCATTATACACAAGGTAAAGATCATTACCTTCCCGTGGATTATAACGAAACCTGATATTATTGATACCGAATTTTTCATGGCTGGTGTATTGAAAAAAGATCATTAAAGATAATTTGGTCGAGAATGTAAATTCCGTTCTCAATCTGGCCAGATGCGATACAAATCGTTGCTGTCGTTCAGAAATATATATCAAGTTATATTGATAGTCAAGACTGAAATTAACACTCGAAGAAGGTCGAAGTGTGAGTCGATTGGGACCTAAGGTAAGTATTCTGCCATCGTAATACGTACCGATTGCCCATGCAGCCTGTAAAGCCAGCAACTTATTAGCCGGGGTTGAGAATTGCCCATTCCATGTAGTATATCTATAAACATCAGGTGAAAAATAAACTTCATCGGACAGTTCAAATGTATCTAATGGATTCTCATAATTCTTCATCAAGGTAAGAAAACCTGAAAATCCCTTTTTTGTTGAGAAGAACCAACCTGGTGCAATAAAAGAAATATCGGTATTAAAATCCCTGTTCCTTTTCTGCAATAATGACATAACAAAAAACTGGTGTTTCAGGATTTTTTTATCTGGTTTGTTATTCACCCAGCCATATCGTAATTCTGCCCAACCACTTGTATAGTCTTCGAACATTTCAAAACCCATTTCAGGATTATAAAATTGACCGGCTCTGATAAAATTAAAATTATAGCCAAAGCCTACATCAGTTCTTCTTGCCCAGTCAAAATAAATTTTTCCATGATCTAAAACTTGATTATTGTTTAATTCTATCCCTTCAAATGTATGCGAATAATTGAGTGTAAGATAGTCGTTGGAAAACAGATTAAAAATACCATCCATCCCGATATTGAGATTATAATTCCCATTAATATCTATTTTGCTGGTTAAAATACTCCCGATATACGTTTTGGGATTAAAAATCTGACGACGTACCCTGAGAATACCAAAATTGGTTGATTCTACCATTGCCAGTGAATCTGTATCTTCGTCGATATATTCATTTGCCGCAGTTTGCATGTCCATTAATCCCAGATCCCATTTTCCTTGTCTTCCTATGAGCCTTACACCCCCATAGATGGGTACAATTTCACCCTCATGCAATCCTATACGACGGCTGTAAAAAAGCTGATCGTAAAATCCGGTTTTAAAATCAAAGATGCTTGAGCGTTCCAGAAAAAATTGTCTTTTTTCTGGAAAAAATAGAGAAAAACGTGTCAGGTTTACCTGCTGGTCATCAGCCTCAACCTGTGCGAAATCGGTATTTACAGTTAGATCTAATGTTAAATTGCTGGTCAATCCATACTTTATATCCAGCCCAGCATTTAATTTATAATCATTTTCTGTGAGATAACTTAACGCAGTTTCATTCTTTTCACTGTATTGTTCTAAACCACCCAGAACATAGGGTGTGATGTACAACGGATTTTTTCTGTAAACGTCATGAAGGACTATTTTTTGAGCCTGAGAAGGTTTCCAGGGACTGAAACGCCCAAGTTTATTGGATACAAGAGGTGATATAATAATTTCCTGTTTGCTGGCGATATATCTCCATACTGTCATACCCATGATCACCTGACCATCTTTATCCTGGAACCGTAGACTGGAAAATGGCACTCTTAATTCTACCTGCCAAAGGCTATCTTCCAAGGTGGTTTTCACATCCCAGAAGGTGTTCCAGCTATTATTGAATGGCATAAACTCAAACATAGCCTGAGCATCGTTATCAATTGAAAAATCTGACCTTAAACCAGTTGGTGAAGTTTGAAAACCCAAAGCATTTTCATTATCATTGAAGGTATCCAGAAGAATACCCAGATAATCATTTCCAGGATCAAGAGCGTCTCGTTTCTTTGACGTTGCAATTACAGTCGCCCCCTCAGTATAAAACAAACGTCCTCCCAGATATAAATATTCGTGATCATAGGTTACATAAAATTCTGATTTTTCGGAAGGCGAGCTAGCATAATTTGGTGAATACATAAAAACTGGTAGTGGATCCAATTCATCCCATGCCGGTTCATCTAGTTTACCGTCAAATAAAATTGGATTTTTTAAACGTGGAATTTCAAACAGATCTTCTCCATTATCGCCTAAAATTGAAGTTCCGGGAAAGATCAAAAAAATATATCCGAAAATTAATAACCTTGCCATGGGTAGTAGATCAAGGTCTTATATTTATGAAAAGTTCGGATTTTTTATGAATTTAATCAATTCACTGGAGTAAGATTGACTCTTAACCCCGATTATTCATAAATTATTTTTACAATAGATTGCTAACGGTACATAACTCATTTATTTTCAATTAAATACGTGACGGGGTTAACCCTCGATAAGCACAATTTCAATAGCCTGAATTTGAGCTATTGAAAAAATATCAAAAATACAAAATCCATTATATATTATTGATTATCAGAAAATTGTGCTTTATCGGCCCTACGGGCGAAAAATTTGTGAATTTTTCGGGTTAAAGTTTTAATGGTTGTTAGGATAAATTAAAGATTTATTATTTCCGTGTTATTTTCTTTTTGCTGGTTCTTTTCCTGATCCCATGTGGGCAGGGATAACAAGTTCCATAAATAAGTAATGATCAGGATAATTAACAGGAGTATAATGATGACATAGGGAATTACGTGTCTTTTTTTTCGATTAATTTTATCCGGTTGTTTAGAAGTTTCACCAGTCCTATAACATTTTACCCTATAAACTTTGATGGGTTCTTCTACATTTTTAAGTTGTTTTTCTCCGAGATATTCGGCAGAGAAACCTTTTTTGTTTTTTACATTATTGTAGATAGACTCGGAAATGGTTATACAGCCTTCATTGGAGATCTCCTGTAGTCGTAAAGCTATATCGACACCATCTCCCACAACATCGGTTCCTTCAAATATCATTTCTCCCTCATCTATACCGATTCTTAATGAGATTTCGGCAGCCATGGCTTCTAGTTGAATTTCTGCAGAACATCGAATCGCATCAGATGCGAGGTCAAAGCTGGCCAGAACACCATCTTCAATTTCTTTGATCAGTTTCCCATGATGCTTCCCAATGATTTTTTTGTGAATCTTTTGGTTTTCATGAAGCATTTTAAATGCTTTGTCCTTGTCGGTTTCCAGCAATGGCATATAACCGACAATATCGGTAAACATGATCATCGCATGTTTTTTTCGATACATGACAGTCTGGTTCTAATTATCTAATAGGAAATTACCTATTTTGAACTGTATTTTCAACAAATTGAAGCCAAAATGGACTTAGAAACAATGATTTATTAAAGAAAGTTAACTCGTTTGTGAATGAATTCAGTTGTTTTGAATTAATTAATTCTATTTATCTTTAAATCAGTGACTAATTAAGATTAATAATTTCTATATTAAATAATTTAGATTAAGGGAATCCTGATATATGATTCTACAGTAATTAGAATTTACTAATTAAAATTTATGTAATTAAATTAATTCAATAATCAATATTTTAATTATGAAAGAGACATTTTTAAATACTTTCTGTGTCTTAATACTAATTCATGCAAGCACTTTCGCTCAGGAAGATCCATTTTCCCGGGAAGAAAAAATCTACAAAATAGTAGACGGGTACGAACTTAAAGTGAACGTTTTTTATACTTCGGTTACACGACAAAATGAAAATAATCCGGCGATAGCCTTTTTTCATGGAGGCGGTTGGGTATTTGGAAATCCGGATGAATTTTTTGGTGCTTGTGAGAGGTTTGCGAGAAAAGGATTTGTGACTTTTTCTTTTCAATACCGGCTTTCGATAAATGAGGATGGAACTTACCCTCATCCTGATATTACACCGGTAGAATCAGTCAAGGATGCCAGGTCAGCCATCCGGTGGCTACGGGAAAATGCAAAATCCTTAAATATCGATCCTGAGAGGATCGTAGTAGGCGGTCAATCGGCAGGAGGACAATTAACATTATCAACTGCACTATTTGAAAACATCAATGAAGATACGGATAATCTGGGAATCAATCCTGTTCCAAATGCCATGCTGCTGTATTCGAGTTCCGTTAATACCATGGAAGCCTGGATTGATTGGATCCTGGGTGATAAAAGAGATCAGATATGGGCCATATCACCCTATCATAACCTGAAGAAAAACATGCCTCCTACGATTGCCTTTCATGGTGAAGATGATTGTACAGTATTAATATATATTATCCGACTCTTTGAAGAAGAAATGAAAAAACTTGGAAATTATTATGAGTTAATCACATATGAAGGAAGAAAACATTACCTGGGTGAGGGGAATGAAAAATATGCTAGACTTTTCGATGAGGAAATAATGGAACGGACCGATGCGTTTTTAATCAAGTTTGGATTTATGGAAGAAGAAGATTGAAGTGAGGAATAAGACTTATTTTTATATAAAACTCTTTCTCAATTCTAACTGGTACAATCAGGAAGCCAGAGGGATCAAATCTTTTTTATCTTTTAAAATCTGATTAAAGGCATTAATAATTTTATCGCTTTTATCCTGTAGTTGCCTTATTATCCTCTGGAAATTTCTTTCCTGACGGATATTGTTAAACAGCGGATCATTTTTTAACAACCATACAGACCCAAATCCTTTATTATATGTACTGTCAAGCCAGGCATAAGCTTCTTCTTTATTTCCCAGAAAAGCATTCACAGCTGCCAGATCATAGTAGTAACTTCCCCTGGACCAGGCTCCATAACCCCGTAATCCCTGTTGTCTTTCAATATCCAGACTCATCTGTTCTTCAAAAAGTTCCCTGGCTTGTTCTTTATTATCTTCCAACCAATAGATGTATGCCAATCGATGCCGGAAAGGCACATATTGTGATCTATCAGTAAATTGTTCTTCCAGTTCAGGATACATGCCCCAAAAACGAGCTGCTTCATCCATATTCCCTGACATAAAATTCGACCAGCCCAGGGCATCAATTACGTCCTGTTCCATTGGTGTGATTTCAAGTGCTTGTTCATAATATGTGATAGCTTGTTCATACTTTCCCCATTCCAGGTATAATCTGCCTAAATTAATGAGGGGCATGGTCCAATCCGGCGCCAGGTTTTTTCCTTGCTTAAATAATTCTTCAGCTTTCTCATATTCCCGAATTTTAAGATATAAACTCCCCCAATATATATAATACTCCGGATCTTTTTTTGAATGCCCGGCATCGAGCGCCTCAATAATTAGAGCGGCACCTTTATCATAGTTGCCCTGTTGTAAAAAATTATATCCCAGACTGTTCAATACTTCCGGATTTCCTGGATCAAGTTCATATGCTCTCTGAAGATCCTTTTGCGCTTCTTCAGGCTTACCCAGCTGATCATTAAGAATGTTGCCTCTTAGCAGGTATCCATCAGGCAGCGTAGAATCAATCTGAATTGCCCACTGTGCCATTGCATAAGCCTGGTCTATCCATATATTCGTTGGTACACCATAGTTTCGCATACCATAAAAAAGAATGTTGCCAATCAGAACATGACCTGCTGCAAAACCCGGATCAAGTTGAATGGCCTGTTCCAGCAACTGCAGTGCATTTTCAAGATCTTTTTCGTCATTCCAGTTACGCCAGATCCGCCGTGCACGTAAAGCATAATCATACGCAGTAATATCTCTGGATGATTCACGGCGGATATGACGTCTTTCATCTTGACTTAACCTCGCTTTCAGTGCATTTGCTATGTCAATGGCTATTTCACTTTGAATACTGAATATCTCCGTTATTTCCCGGTCATATGTTTCCGTCCAGATATGAACATCGTTGACCACATCGATCAACTGGGCTACGATTCGTACTGTATTACCCGATTTCCTGACACTACCTTCTAATATTGTTGCTACTCCCAGTTCACCCCCAATTTCAGGTATCGTTTTACTGGTATTTTTATATTGTTGTGTAGAAGTTCTGGATTTAACCTTCAAATCAGAAACTTTAGATAAATGATTTAATATATCCTCCGTGATACCATCACTGAAGTAATCCTGTTCAGGGTCATTACTCAAATTAGCAAAGGGTAATACGGCAATAGATTTTTCTTCCAGCTGGATGGCTTGTCTATTTTGAAAAATATTATAAATGACAAAACCTCCGCCTATCAACAAGATGGCAATGAGGGATGTGAGTAATATTTTACCTCTTTTGGACAGCAGACCTGATTTTCCCGGTAGCCTTTCTGAGCGTGGTACTGTAAACTCTTCATTTGCCAATGCATATACTGGAACAGGATGGTCCACATTTTTCAAATCAAATTTGCCAAGTGCTTTTGTCCTGATATCTGGCTGGTTACGAATCAGATGATAGATAGTATCGGAGAAAAGGATTGATCCGGCCAGACCCAAGGCTTCGATCCTCGAGGCAACATTCACCCCATCACCATAAACTGAATCTCCGCGAACAATAATATCTCCCAGGTGGATCCCGATACGAAGGGGTACGCTGGGTTCTTCTCTCAATACCCTTTGTATTTCCATAGCACATTCCACAGCATCGTAAGCAGAAGGGAATATGCTGAGACTTCCATCTCCATAATATTGAAGGATCCTGCCATTGAACTTTTGCGTGGTTTCTTCCAGAACTTTTCTATGTCTTTCAATCTTATTCAGTGCGATCTGCTCATCCTTTTGCATAATGGCAGTGTAACCAACCATATCGGTAAACATAATCGCAGCCAGTTTTCGGGATTGATCAGACATCAGCATTGAATATTACTTCGAAGTTAAATATAAGTTGTTGTACTGAAAAGATAGAAAGTGACGAATCATTTTTTCTATTTTACAAACGGTAAATAAACTATTTGGTATACCATATTTTATATTTCTCTTAATTTTCAGATATCGAGATATCTAATTTCCCATTAATTCCTCAAACATATAACCATTTATTTAAATGACTGGTTTTCAGGGTAAAGGTTGCATAGTCATACTAAATGTTCTTTCTTTTTATGACCAGAGATGAAACCAGTCATCAAATATCAAAATTCTTTAGATCGTCAATATATTTATTTGCTTTTTTTATCGCGTTATTTTTTTAGATGCCTTTATTCAGCATATCTTTTGCTCTACCCTGACAGAATATTTTGGTGTTTACACAAATAAGATGAATAATCATACAGAAAAGTTCGATAAATTAAGATACTTTTAATTGAACAAATAGCTGGATTTAAAGGTTATTTTCTTCGAGGGCATATCATATATTCATTATTAAACTTTAAATGATCGGTAATCTATCATTAATCCAAATTATTCTGTAAATTTAGGTGAGTATATATTAACGGATTTTTGTAATTCTGTGAACGGGCAATAAGATGTATTGACTAATTTTTTAACAGCCCTATCGTGAAAAATATTTATTTACATTTTTTAGAAATATCTGAAAAACAAAAAAAACTTGCCCTCGCAACCATTATTAAAACTATGGGCTCTACACCACAAGTACCAGGATCCTCTGCCATCTTCTCAAATGAGGGATTAATAGCTGGTACTCTGGGTGGAGGTATTATGGAATTGGACGCTGAAAACCAGTCTAAGGCTGCCCTCAAAAATGGCAGGCCCGTTATTATGGATTACCGTCTTGAGGCAAATATTGATGCCGAAAAGGGTGCCATATGTGGTGGCCGCGCCTCTTTATTAATAGATCCTCATCCTGAGTGGAGTTTACAAGAATTTAAGAAGATGCAGAAAGCCTTGGAAAATCAGATCTCCGGTGCGTTTATGACAATCGGAAAAATGGATCAAAACAATACCCTGAATTTGGAAAGGAATTGGGTGCAAGAAAATTACGAAAAATCCAAATTGCCAATACACTTGCATCCTTTTTTTACAACAGTCAATCAATCGATCCGGGAAGGAATTCCGGTAATGATCAATTCATTCGACGCCTATTCCGGGATAGAATACCAACCAGATTTTATTTTTATTGAACCCATCAGACCTTTGGATCGACTATATATAATAGGAGGGGGGCATATCGGCCGGGCGCTGGCCCATTTATCGAATTTGCTTGGATTCAGTACGACTGTGATTGACAATCGACAAGGAATTGAAAATGAGGCTGATTTATCAAAAACAGCTCAGGTAATAGTGGGTGATATAGAGAAGAATCTATCAGGTTTACCTATTGATGAATTGACCTGCATTGTGATTGCTACCCAGGGACATCAATATGATGCAGAGGCCCTAAAAGCTTGTATTCATTCACAGGCATGTTACATCGGATTAATGGGTAGTAAACGTAAAATAAGATTGATGCGTGAAAAATTTATTGATGAAGGATGGGCAACAGCCAAGGAATTTGATGCCATACATGCACCCATTGGTCTAGATATTCATTCGGAAACGGTCCCGGAAATTGCCATCAGCATTGCAGCTGAACTGATAAAAGTCCAAAAGGAACAAAGAGACAAATTGAAAATTCCCAAAGTTTGTTGTATGATCCTCGCTGCCGGTGAATCCAGACGCATGAAACAACAAAAATTACTGATGGATTACCATGGAAAAAGTTTTATAAAAACTATTGTAAACAAAGTAAAATCTTCTGAAGCAGATCAAACTCTGGTCATTTTGGGAAGTGATTCAGAAAAAATTGCAGATCAGATCAAGCCATATCACGTTGATACTGTATTTAATCCACACTATAAAGAAGGTATGTTATCTTCCATACAATGCGGGCTTAATTCACTCTCCAAAAGTATTGATGCGGTTTTGGTTGTGTTGGGAGATCAACCCATGATTGAAGTGGATGTTATCAACGAATTGATCAATAAATACAGAAAAACGAGGGCAAAGATCATTATTCCTGTATATCAGGGTAAGCGGGGACATCCGGTTTTAATTGAAACCATGTACAGGGATGAAGTATTTACCCTGAATCCTGATAAAGGTCTGCGGGAACTGATTTATTCACATCATGAGGATATATATGAGCTGGAAGTAAATACTCCCAGCATTTTAAAAGATATTGACACAATTGAAGATTATAAAAATGAAATAGCTTAAAAGGAGGTTACCATGAAAAAAACCATTCAATTTACATTTAACAATAAACCTACAAATCTTGAAGTTGAGGAGGATCAGTCCTTATTATGGGTAATTCGATCCTCCTTGAACATGACTGGCACCAAATATGGTTGTGGATTTGGTCATTGTGGTTCATGTATAGTGTTGGTAGATAATGAACCTACACGATCCTGTTTAACCATGGCCGACTTTGTAGATGGTAAAAACGTTGTCACCATCGAAGGTTTAGCCAGGAATGGAGAGTTGCATCCGGTTCAAAAAGCTTTTATCAAACACGATGCGCTACAGTGTGGATTCTGCACACCTGGTATGATCGTAAATGCCGCCGGTTTGTTGCATCGAAACCCGGAACCCACCCGTCAGGAAATCATTGACGGCATGCATGAAAATCTTTGTCGATGTGGATCCTACATGAGGATCATTGAGGCCATTGAATCTGCTGCAAAAGAAATGGAAGGAGGGAAGTGGCTATGAAAGAAGATAAAATAACAGAATTATATTTTCAGAACGTCGATAGACCAATTGCGCCTGATCGGCGGGATTTTCTGAAAAAGCTTGGTGGAGGCATTATCATTATCTTCACGATTGGTGAAACGGGCATATTAAAGCAATGTACAGCAGAAAAAGAAAATGGAGAAGAAGATTTTAATGCTTATCTCAGGGTAAAGGAAGATGGAAGGATTGATTGTTATACTGGTAAGATTGAGATGGGTCAGGGTGTGATCACCTCCATTCCACAGGTACTGGCTGAAGAATTAGAAGTATCAATGGATCAAATCGACATGGTGATGGGTGATACAGAACTTTGTCCATATGATGCCGGAACGTGGGGATCCATGACCACACGCTTTTTTGATCCGGTATTGAGAGCTGCTGCAGTAGAGGCAAGGATGGCGCTGATAGAACTGGCAGCTGAACATTTAAAAGTTAAAAAAGAGGAGCTAATGGCCAGCAATGGGGAAGTGGTTGTTTCGGGTGATACGCAAAAAAAAGTAGATTATGCAACCTTGACCCAGGGTAAAAAAATTGTACGAAAGATATCTGGTGAACCAAAACTAAAGGGTCCGGATGAATTTAAAATCATTGGAAAGCCGGTCATCAGTATTGATGCGGAAGCAAAAGTTACCGGATCGGCCGAGTATGCAGGTGATATCCGTCTACCCGGGATGAAATATGCCAGGATTAAAAGACCACCGGCACATGGTGCAAAATTATTGAACATGGACGGTTCGGGATTGGCAGATATTGAAGGTGCGGAATTAATTCAAGAAGAAGATTTTATCGCCGTATTACATGACGATTTTGAGAAAGCAGGTCAGGCGCTGGCAAGAGTTAAAGCCGAATGGGAAGTGCCGGAATCAAAAGCTGACGACAAAACTATATTCAGTTATATAAAAGAAACAGCAACAGAATCTGAGATATTTGAAGAAGGAGGGGATCTCGCTTCCGGACGAGCTCAGGCTGAGATCATCGTAGATGAAGAATATCATGATGGATATAAGTCACATGCAACAATAGAAACTCACACTGCAACTGCGGAGTTTAAGGATGGGAAGTTAACAATGTGGGCCTCTTCCCAGACTCCATTCGGAACAAGAGAAGCCTTATCAGAAACCTTTAACCTACCATTGGAAAATGTCCATCTGAAACAGATATTCATTGGAGGTGGATTTGGCGGCAAAATTTATAATCAACAAGCCATTGAGGCTGCCAGACTGGCGATTCTCAGTAATAAACCGATACAACTGATCTGGACACGTAATGAAGAATTCATGTATGACATGATGCGGCCGGCTGCTGTGATGAAAGCCACCTCAGGGGTCGATAAAAATGGCAAAATGACCTTATGGGAATTTGATATTTATTGTGCCGGTCCCCGGGGATGCAATCTGTTTTATGAGGTGCCCAATAATCGAACCCGTACCTTTGACAAGGCTGGATTACATCCATTTGGCACAGGTGCATGGCGTGCTCCAGGTAACAATACGACTACTTTTGCACGGGAATCCCAGATTGATATCACAGCGCATAAGGCAGGTATCGACCCGGTTGAATTCAGACTGAATAACATGAAAGAGCCCAGGATGAAGCGTACCCTGGAGTTGGCGGCTGAAACATTTGGCTGGGAACCAGGAGTAGCACCAAGTGGTCGTGGCTTTGGAGTGTCGTTGGGATTCGATGCAGGTACTTATATAGCGCTTATTGCTCAGGTAGAAGTGGATCGATCAACAGGAAAAGTACAACCAGTTCGGATTGTTTGTGCGCAGGATATGGGTCAGGTTGTGAATCCCCATGGTGCAGATGTACAAGCTGAAGGATGCATTACGATGGGGCTGGGGTATGCTCTGTCTGAAGATGTTGAATTTGACTGGGGAGATGTTAAGACTACTAATTTTGATACCTATGAGATCACCAGGTTTGCAGTAACTCCCAAAATCGAATGTGTATATATAGATGATATGACCGCAGCGCCCGAAGGTGGTGGAGAACCTGCCATCGTTGTTGTGGGAGGTGCCATTGCGAATGCAGTTTTTGATGCCTGTGGTGCCCGGGTTTTTCAGATGCCGATTACAGCAGAAAGGGTACTTGCTGCCATGACTTCATAAAGTACCTGATTGCTATCATATATCCAGGATCTGTAGAGAATCACAGGTCCTGGATTTCATTATAACTTTTTTCATTTTAAAAAAAGGAATCATGTTGGATGATGATTATCTGAAGCTCGATTTTAAAGATACAAAAATACCGGTTGATCTTGGCCGCCGTGAATTTCTAAAACGACTGGGAGGAGGGATTATCATTATTTGTTCGATTAGCGATTTCTCTGTCCTTCATGCTGAGATCCTGCAACGGCGCCCAATGCCAACCGATCTGAATGTTTATCTGAGGATCAGGGAAGATGGGAAAGTAGAACTTTATACAGGTAAGATCGAAATGGGCCAGGGTGCTATCACTTCCCTTGCCCAGATGCTCGCGGAAGAATTGGACGTTAAACTCGAGGATGTAGTGATGATCATGGGAGATACCAACTTATGTCCCTGGGACATGGGGACTTTCGGGTCGATGACTACCCGGTTTTTTGGTCCCCCATTACGTACTGCCGGTGCTGAAGCGCGGGCTATACTATTTGAACTTGCTTCGGAGAGGCTGGGTGTTCCTGTTAACAGGCTGGATGCTAATGAGGGGGTTATTCATGATAAAAACAATCCAACTGGCGAGATCACCTATGCGGAAATAACTAAAGGGCAGAAGATTGTGAAAAAGTTGGAGGGAAAACCAACTTTAAAAAAACCGGAAAAGTTTAAAATCATCGGGAAATCAATACTCAGACAAGATTCAGCATTAAAAGTAACAGGTGAAGCCAAATATGCCGGTGATATCCGGCTTCCGGGGATGTTATCAGCAAAAATCCTGCGGCCTCCCGCCCATGGTGCAACCTTACGACAGCTGGATACATCCGGGTTAAAAGATTTTGGAGATGTAATAGTAGTGAACGAAAAGGATCTTTTTACGGTATTACATGAAGATCCGGAAAGGGCACAAAAGGCTTTGGCCACAGTCAAAGCTGAATGGCAGGTCCCTGAACCGGAAGTAAATGATAAAACGATCTTTAAATACCTGGTTGGTAAAGCCGGTGATGGAGAAACGGTTGACAGTGGTGGTGATCTATCTCAGGGGATTAACATCTCAAAAGAAATTGTGGAAGAAGAATATTTGAACAGTTATGTGGCGCATGCTCCCATGGAACCACATGCGGCCACTGCTGTCTTTGAAAATGGGAAACTTACTATATGGGCATCTACCCAGACACCATTCCGATTGCAGGAATCAGCTTCTGAATTATTGGGGATCACTACTGAGAACGTCAGGGTGATGCAGAATTTTGTAGGGGGCGGTTTTGGAGGAAAATCGAACAATCAGCAAGCATTGGAAGCAGCTCGTTTGGCGAAATTAATAAGAAAACCGGTTCAGGTGATATGGACGAGAAGGGAGGAGTTTTTTTATGATACATTCAGGCCTGCCGCAGTAGTAAAAATTAAATCAGGGCTGGATGGTTCAGGAAGGATTTCTCTATGGGATTATAAGGTATATTTTGCCGGGGAAAGGGGCTCATCGCATTTTTATAATATTCCCCACCATCAGACAGTAGCTTCTGGAGAATGGGGCGGATCCCGAGGTATTCATCCATTTTCTGTCGGTCCCTGGAGAGCACCCGCAAACAATACGAATACATTTGCCAGGGAATCACAAATTGATATTATGGCCCATAAGGCAGGAATGGATCCATTTGATTTCAGATTAAAAAATCTAAAGGATCCCAAAATGATCCGGGTACTCAAAGCAGTGGCGGATAAATTTAATTATCAACCATCAAAACATCCAAGCGGAAGGGGATTTGGCATGGCTTGTGGCATAGATGCCGGTACCTATGTAGCCCATATGGCAGAAGTGGAAGTGGATCGTTCCACAGGGAAAATAAAGGTAAAACGGGTAGCTTGTGCTCAGGACATGGGTTTGGTTATCAATCCACAAGGAGCTTTGATACAGATGGAAGGTTGTATCATTATGGGTCTTGGATATGCCTTGAGTGAGGAGATCCAGTTTGATGGAGGGAAAATCCACAATCAGAATTTTAATGATTATGAATTTACGCAGTTTTCATGGATCCCGAAAATTGAGCATGTGTTTATCGATGCAAAGGAAGATCCAGCCCAGGGAGGAGGCGAACCGGCCATAATATGTATGGGAGCACTCATCGCCAATGCCGTTTTCGATGCCGTGGGAGTGAGATTGTTACAGTTGCCCATGACACCTGAAAGAGTATTGGCAGCCATAAATCAATAAACGGTTACGGATCAATTAATTTTTTAACATTAACACAATTTAAAAAGATGAAAAATTTTTTTTATCTAGGCCTGGTATTTTTACTCAGTTTTTGCCAAATCAAGGAAAGCGCTGATCAGCAGAAAGCTGATGTTGAGCAGTTTTCCTTTGCTTTTCTGACGGACATTCATCTTCAGCCGGAACTAGATGCAACAGAAGGATTTCAACGCGCAATAAATAGTGTAAATGAACTGAAACCCGATTTTGTAATTACCGGTGGTGACCTGATCATGGATGCACTGGGTGTTTCCTATAACAGAGCCGACTCCCTGTATGATTTATACTTGGAAACAATCGGGAATTTTAAAATGCCAGTTTACAATACCCTGGGGAATCATGAGATCTATGGCTTATATGAAAATAGTCACAGTGATACAACGAATGAAGAATATGGGAAAAAGATGTACGAAAAGCGGATTGGCAATCGTTACTATTCATTTGATCATGAAGGGTGGCATTTTATGATACTCGACGCAGTGGGAATAAGCTCTGGTAGAGAGTATAAAGGTTATATCGATGACGAACAGATTACCTGGATTAAATCCGATCTCGCAAACATTGACAAGCAGACACCCATTGTAATCAGTGTACATATTCCTTTCATAACATCACGTACACAATTAACACAGGGATCACAGGCATCCAATGGTGATGGTACTGTGATCACGAACGCAACTGATGTACTTAAATTATTTTTACCCTACAATTTAAAATTGGTACTGCAGGGACATTTACATTTTCTGGAAGATATTTATGTTGACAATAAAGTTCATTTTATTACAGGAGGAGCCGTAAGTGGAAGATGGTGGAAGGGCCCACCGAGTGAAAATGTAGCAGAAGGATTTTTGCTGATCAGGGCTCAGGATAACAAGATCGAATGGGAGTATATTGATTATGGTTGGGAAGCGGTGCAGGAATAATGATTCACGAATCAGGACTGATCAATAAATGCAGCAGATTCAATATCCATTGATCAATAATTTTTCAATATTCAAAACATAAAGATCAATCATCAATTATCAAATAAATTTTGCCCTTTCAGTAGATTTAGCTTCATCTGATTTATACATGAAATGTACTAAAACTTGATTTGTATAATGAAATCAGAATAAGATTATTAAATACGAGATAATTTATGTATTTTATTCTAAGGTAATAAAAGATAAAATCCATTTAAATGATCAGAACAGTGCTCATACTCTTGATAGTTCCAGTTTTAAGTGCGGCTATGTTCTGGAAATTTAATAATCAGATGTCAAGATTAATTAATGTCGATGCTAATGAAAAAGATGTAATTCGTCTCTTTTTCTGTGGTGATGTAATGACCGGCAGAGGGATTGACCAGATCTTACCACATCCTGGGAATCCGGAACTTCATGAATCATATATGAAAAATGCCAGAGGATACGTAAACCTGGCCGAAATGAAAAATGGAAATATACCCTACCCGGTAGATTTTAATTATATCTGGGGCGAAGCCTTATATTACTGGAATAAATTCAATCCGGATATAAAAATCATAAACCTGGAAACAAGTATTACCACCAGTGATTATTTCTGGCCCAACAAGGCAGTCAACTATCGAATGTCTCCTGAAAATATCCGCTGTCTGACTGAACCGGATATTGATTTTTGCGCACTTGCAAATAACCACATTCTTGATTTTGACCAGGAGGGATTAGCTCAAACAACCCAAATCCTGAAAAATGCAGGAATTTCTTTTTCAGGCTGTGGTAAAAACCTGGAAGAGGCCAGAAAACCAGCAATTGTAAATATTTCTGGTAAAGGCAGGGTAATTATATTTTCGATAGGAATGGGTACAAGCGGTATTCCACATGTTTGGGCAGCCTCATCGCAAAAACCAGGAGTGTTTCTTCCATCATCAGACCAGGAACTTCTGGATTTTTTACAGGGGTATCTGGAAAGTTTTCGGCAGATAAATGATGTGGTGGTCACATCGATTCACTGGGGCTCCAATTGGGGATACGATATTCCAATGAAACAGACAAAATTAGCACACCGGTTGATAGATGAAGTCGGCGTGGATGTAATCCATGGACACTCATCTCACCATTTCAAAGGTATTGAAATCTACAATAACAAACCCATTTTTTACGGATCTGGAGATTTTATCAATGATTATGAAGGCATTCAGGGACATGAAACATATCGTGGAGATCTGACTTTGATGTATTTTGTGGATCTATCATTTCCTGAGAGAAAACTTCAGCGTTTAATATTAATTCCACTTAAAATTAAAAAAATGCAGTTACAGAATGCTTCTGCAAGAGAAATTCAATGGGCATTTAAGATTTTGAATAGAGAAGGGGAAAAATTACAATCGAATTTTAAATTAATTGATAAAAATAGCATTGAATTAAATTGAAAAGGAACCATGATGAATGATAATTTAAAATTTGTATATTTATGTTTCACTTTAAGTCATATATTTTTCTTTGCTGATCGATAGAATTATATATAACAGAAATAAATTTTTTATTGATGAATGCACTTTTACTCTACCCTGAAATGCCAGCCACCTTCTGGAGTTTTAAATATGCCCTTAAATTTATATCAAAAAAATCTTCTCACCCTCCATTAGGATTAGCTACCATCGCTGCTATGCTACCGGAAGAATGGAATTTGAAACTGATTGATCTGAATATCAGAACATTAAAAAATAAAGATCTCGAGTGGGCAGATATTGTCTTTGTCAGTGCAATGTCAATACAGGAAAAATTAGCAAAAAAATTAATAATCCGCTGTAAAGAACATCATAAAACAGTAGTTGCTGGCGGTCCTTTATTTACAGAGGATTTTCAAAAATTTCCGGAAGTGGATCATCTTGTCCTAAACGAAGCTGAAATTACGCTGAATGAATTCCTTTCAGATTTATTAACCGGAAATCCTAAACGTGTTTATACCACACATCACTTCCCGGATATAAAAAATAGTAAAATTCCTGCTTACGAACTATTGGATATTAAAAAATATGCTGTGATGAGCCTCCAATTATCAAGAGGTTGCCCCTATAATTGCGAATTCTGTCAGATTACCGGATTGTTTGGCCGGAAAGTCAGACTTAAATCTACTGGTCAGATTTTAGCGGAATTGACAAAACTATTTGAATGCAAATGGCGTGGAGATGTATTTTTTGTTGATGATAATTTTATTGGTAATCGCTCATTCCTGAAAAACGATTTGCTACCTGCCCTTGCTTCCTGGATGAAAGCCAGAAAGTATCCTTTCAGATTTATTACTGAGGCTTCCATTAATCTTGCGGATGATGAATCGCTAATGACCCTGATGGAAGAAGCAGGATTTAAAACAGTATTCGTGGGTATAGAAACACCTAATGAGGCAAGCCTGGTTGAATGCAATAAGCATCAGAATAAAAACCGTGATCTGCTCGAAAGTGTCAGGAAGATACAGGAATACGGCATGTTTGTAATGGGTGGATTTATTGTGGGATTTGATCATGATACTCCGTCGATATTTAACCGACAGATCGAATTCATACAGAAAAGTGGCATAGTTTCCGCTATGGTGGGTCTTCTGAATGCACCCAAGAAAACAAGGTTATATGATAGACTGATCAGGGAAAACAGGATCATTGATGAATTCAGGGGCAATAATACGGATTTTGCAATGAATTTCATCCCGAAAATGAATAAGGAAGAGTTACAGAAGGGATATGAAAATATAATCCATGCTATCTACTCCTGCAAACCATATTATGAACGTGTCAAAGAATCACTAAGTAAGTATAAAAGCAAAACAAGATTACCCGCAAGGATAAAATTTTCACAAATAAAAGCCTTATTCCGTTCCATCATGGTGTTGGGCTTCATCAGAAAAGGAAGGAGGTATTACTGGAAATTGTTTTTCTGGAGTCTGTTCCGAAAGCCATCCACCTTCGCCTACGCAGTTACCTATTCAATCTATGGCTATCATTTCAGGAGGGTTTTCAATATACGTCGATGAAAGGAAGGAAGCGTAAATAGATCGAACTCCTTGACATTAACATACATGGTCCTATAAAATCAGATTTGTTGATAATCAGGCAAGGGATGATCCGGGTTTTTATAAATCTTTTTTAATTATTAAATGTTGTTCATTTTTTTAATAAATTGAGTGTGGTTTGAGATTTTTTTAATGCTAAAACCTGGGAGGAATAATTGGAGAGATTCAGATTGAACCCTCCTGTAATAACTTAATAAATAAAATATATTATGCATAATGGAATATTAATGGCTGTGTTAGATAAGGGTGCAAAGCTGGTCATGACCGATGGAACCATCTGGGTAGTGAATCCAAAAGATATTGACGAAGCGTCCGGTTGGGTTCCTCCTGTCAGTGTTTCTATTGACGAACAGAGTACCAGCAGGGATTA